>Ga0302326_10000686_pt1 | contig 90122 bp, 85 predicted proteins | sample Palsa_T0_3_FD_202264 | JGI IMG/M metagenome (GOLD analysis project Ga0302326, IMG submission 202264) | Peat permafrost microbial communities from Stordalen Mire near Abisko, Sweden - Palsa_T0_3 | ecosystem: Environmental > Terrestrial > Soil > Palsa > Peat permafrost | place: Sweden: Abisko... | reverse complement strand
TGGCGGAGTTTTTTCCACGCGCCAAGGAGGCCACGCTCGAAAAGGCGCATGTGGTTAAGGAAATTCGCGCCACGTTCTCGGCAGGCCCGGGCTTGGAAACGGCGCGGCCGTTGAGCGCGACGAAATTCCCAAACTTGTTTCTGGCGGGCGATTGGACGCGATCCGGCTGGCCGCCTATTATGGAAGGCGCGGTTCGCAGCGGCTATCTGGCCGCCGAGGCTGTCACCCGCGCGGCCGGAAACGAACAGATGATTCTGCTGCCGGATATCGCCTGAGGAACTATCATGAACATATGCGCTTACTGACTCTATGGCTGGCTCTGGCGTTGGCGCTCCCAATGCTGGGAGCGGACATGACCACTCTGACCATCGCGGTGAAGACCCCGGGCGGCAAGCCGGTGGAAAACGCGAGCGTGATCGTCAAGTTCGTCAAAGGGCGCTCAAAGGCGAAGTTCGGCACCAAGATCCGCAAGGAATGGGAGCTGCGCTCTAACCAGGAAGGCCTGGCCAAGATTCCTCCGATACCCCAAGGCACGATTCTGGTGCAGATCATCGCAAAGGACTACCAGACGTTTGGGCAAAACTTCGACGTGGACGAGGAAGAGAAGACGATCGAGATCAAGTTGAATCCGCCGCAGCCGCAATACTCGGCGCATTAAGAACCACTCCCTCACGGTCGTGGCTCGGTAAGGCGGTAGCGCGGTTGACTATGCGACGATGGCGGCGATGACGTCGATTTCGACGCTGACGTCGCGCGGCAGCCGGGCAGCCTGCACAGTAGACCGCGCAGGTGGATTCGCCGCGAAGTAGCGCTCATAGGTCTGGTTCATGGGCGCGAAGTCTCCCATGTCCTTGAGGAAGACCGTGGTCTTCAGGACCGAATCGAGCGAGGCTCCGCAAGCTTCCAAAATGGCCTTCACATTTTCGAGCACGCGCTCGGTCTGCGCCGAGATTCCGCCTTCGATTACTTTATTGTTGGTTGGATCGATGGCGATCTGCCCGCTCAGGTACGCGAGGCCGCCATACACCACGGCTTGCGAATAAGGACCAATGGCCTTGGGCGCCTGCTCAGTCGAAATTGTCTGTTTCATATCTGCAAAGTCCCCACCAGTTCTCGAACGTTAGCGATTTTCTCTGCTTGAAGATATTCGTCCAGTTCGCGTGCGATACGTCCGGGCGCCGCCGGATCCCAAAAATTCGCCGTGCCCACCTGAACAGCCGAGGCGCCTGCCACCAGAAACTCGGCTGCGTCTTCCCCGCTACGGATGCCGCCCAGACCGATTACCGGAATTCGCACTGCCTTGGCCGCTTCGTAGACGAACCGGAGCGCCATGGGCTTGATAGCCGGTCCGGATAAACCTCCGAATACCGCACCGATGCGAGGCCGACGGGCATGTGCGTTGATGGCGAGAGATACGAACGTGTTCACCAGGCTGATGGCGTCGGCTCCGGCCTGCTCGGCGGCCACGGCCAGCGGTTCGATGCGCGCCACGTTGGGAGAAAGCTTCACGATTAATGGACGCCGGGTTTGTTTTCGGAGTAACGTTACCAGAGCGCTCAACAGCGCGGGATCGCTTGAAAAATAGATGCCGCCATGCTTGGTATTAGGACAGGAAACGTTGAGCTCGTAACCGGCGATGCCTTCCGCGTCTTCCAGAACGCGGATCACCTCGGCGTAATCCTCGGGCGCATACCCGAACACATTGGCAAAAATCGCCGTTCGCAGGTTGCGCAGGGCCGGAAGCTTCTCTTGAACGAAGGCGCGCACGCCGATGTTTTGCAGGCCGATGGAGTTGATCATCCCGCCCTCGGCTTCCCACAGCCGCGGAGGCGGATTGCCGGCGATCGGTTCACGCGAGAGCCCCTTCACCACCAGGCCGCCCATCGCGTTCAAGTCGGCGACGGTTGCAAACTCCACGCCGTAGCCGTAGGTTCCAGAGGCCGCAATGACGGGATTCACCAACGGGATGCCGCACAGAACCGTGCCGAGGCGACTCACTTTTCCCAAGATAGCATTGGCGGGATGGCCTGCCCCCGATGGCGCTAAGGCTTCTCCCTTATGCAGCACACCTTAGGAAAGCCGATGGACAAGTATGATGGCCGAGCCCGCGAAAGAGGAATCGCCGACAGCCGATGCTCTGCGCGCGCGTCCCGCCGTGCTGCGCTCGCTGGCCTCGAAGTTTTCTTTGTTCAGCGCGGCGCTGGTGTTCTTTGTAGTAGGGATCATTTTCGCGTACGATATCCACCAGAACAACATGAGCGCCGGTAACGCAGCGCTGCTGTTTGTGGTGGTCCTACTGGTTACGGCGGCCATATCGCGCTTCACAATCCGGTTGCTTACGCGGCCGTTACGGCTGCTGCAGGACGCCATTACCTCGGTTCAGAACGGACGCCTGGAACAGATCGAAGTGACCAAAACCGGCGACGAGGTGGAGTTCGTGGGAGAAAGCTTCAACCGCATGATCGAGACGCTGGCCGCTTCCAAGAAGCAGATTTGGGAACAGCAGGAGCTGCTCGAACAGAAGGTAAAGGATCGCACCGACCAGTTGGAGGAAGCCACGCGCATCGCGCAGGAGGCCAACCAAGCCAAGAGCAGATTTCTGGCCAACATCTCGCACGAGTTGCGGACGCCCATGAATGGCGTGATTGGGATGCTGAATATCGCGCTGGATCAGGGCGTGAATCCGGAGCTCGCCGAGCAGCTACAGACCGCGCAGGATTGCGCCCATTCGCTGATCTCTTTGCTAAACGATATTCTGGACCTCTCCAAGATCGAAGCAGGAAAAATGACCCTGGAAAGAATTCCGTTCGAGGTGCGAGCCCTGGTGGCGGATTGCATCAAGACCCAACAGCCGAAAGCGCAGGAAAACTCCGTGGGGCTGGGGGCCGAAGTGTCGCCCAGCGTGCCGCGAGAGATCATCGGGGACCCGCTGCGCATCCGCCAGATCCTCGCCAATCTGATCGGCAACGCCGTTAAGTTCACCGAGCACGGATCCGTGGTGGTGCGAATGGACGGTCAGTTCTCCCACGGGTCCGAATTTACGCTTCGATTCACGGTCGAAGACAATGGCACGGGCATTCCAGCCGACAAGCTCCTCTATATCTTCGACGAATTTACCCAGGCCGACGGCAGTGTAAGCCGCAAGTACGGCGGGACCGGACTTGGCTTGTCCATCACCCGAAAATTGGTGGAGCTGCATCGCGGCGAGATCACCGTTAACAGCGAAGTCGGCAGCGGAACCGCGTTCACCGTCACTCTGCAGTGTGAAGCACAGCCGGCTGCGAACGGGAATCATGACGCTAGCGCCGCAGCGGCGACCGCGCTAGCGCGCACCATTCTGACTGAGCATGCGCTTCGCATTCTGGTTGTCGAAGACAATCAGGTGAATCAAAAAGTGGTGACAGCGGTCTTGCGCAAGCGAGGTTTCTACATCGAGCTGGCCAATGACGGGCAGGAGGCTCTCAGTAAGTTGAAGTCCAGCGCCGCTTTCGATTTAGTCTTGATGGACGTACAGATGCCCGTACTGGACGGCCTGGAAGCAACGCGGCTCATCCGCAAGGAACAGCGCTGGAAGCAGCTCCCGATCATCGCCATGACGGCGCACGCCATGAATGGCGACAAGGAGCGCTGTCTCGAAGCCGGTATGAGCGGCTACATTTCGAAGCCGGTCCATCCGTCGCTGCTTCTGAATACGGTGGACGAGTTTCTATTGCAAAAGACCTCCTAGGCGGTCTTTTTCGCGGCCTGGCGGACCAGGTTCCAAGTTTCCTCAACGTCCTCCCATTGCGTGCCCAGGTTGCCGATCGCGAGACGAAGCACGAATTTTCCGTTCAGCACGGTGTGCGACAGGAATGCTTTGCCCGACGAATTGACGGTCTCCAAGAGAGCGCGGTTGTCGTCGTCGGAGCCTCGACAGCGGAAACAGATCAGGGAGAACGGCGTGGGCGCGGACAGCTCGAAATCCGGGTGCTCGCGGATCAGAGCGGCCAGCCGCTGCGCGTAGCCGATGTGGGCCCGAACCAGTCCGGCGATCCCGTCGCGGCCGTAGTGGCGCATGATGAACCACAGCTTCAGAGCGCGGAAACGGCGGCCCAGTTGAACGCCGTAGTCCATGTAATTCACCGCGCGCGGGTCCTCGGCGGTCCGCAGGTATTCCGGTACCAGCGAGAATGCCTGGCGCAGGATTTCCGGCTTGCGCGTGTAGAATGCGCTCAAGTCGATCGGCGTGAACAGCCATTTGTGCGGATTTACGACCAGCGAGTGCGCGCGCGATGCGCCATGGAGGACGGACTGCAGCTCGGGCACCACGGCCGCCACGCCTCCATAGGCCGCATCCACGTGCAGCCAAGCTCCGCACTCCTCTGCGACATTGGCAATTTCATCCACGGGATCGATACTCGACGTCGACGTGGTCCCAACCGTGGGAATGATGCAAAACGGCCGCTTACCCGCGCCTCGATCCGCCGCGACGGTCTCCCGCAGAATGTCCACGCGCATGCGGAACGCCTGATCCACGGGAATCTTGCGAATGTTGTCCTGGCCGATACCGAGCAGGATGCCGGCCTTCTCCACCGAGGAGTGGGCGTGTTCGGAGGTGTACATCACCAACCCGCCGGAATTGCCGCGCGCGCGAGTTTCGGGATCCGCCATCTCGCGAGCGGCCGCGATGGCATGCAGAGTGCTCACGGACGCAGTGTCGTAGATGATGCCGAAGAATTCCTCCGGCAGTCCTATCCATTGGCGCAGCCATCCGAGCGTTACCTGTTCGAGCTCCGTGAGCGCCGGGCAGCTTTTCCACAACATGCCGTTGACATTCAGCCCGGCGGCCAGCATCTCCGCGAGAATCCCAGGCTCGGAGGCCGATACGGCGAAGTAGGCGAAGAACCGGGGATGGTTCCAGTGTGTGAGCGCCGGGACGATGGAGCGCTGAAAGTCCTCCAGAATGGTGTCCATGGGCTCGCCGAAATCCGGGGCGTGCGCGGGCAGACGATCCACCAGGTCGCCTGGCTGCATGGCCGGCAACACCGGATATTGACGGATGTCCTTTAGATAGGCCGCCAGCCAGTCCACCACATCGTGGCCGTATTGTCTGAATTCTTCGTTGTTCACTGGGTTTAGGTTAACCTGAAAGCGCATGTTTGGTCGGGTCCTGGTCGCCAACCGTGGCGAGATCGCCGTGCGCATCGTTCGCGCGCTACGCGACATGAACATTCGCAGCATCGCCGTCTTTTCGGACGCCGATCGCGGCGCTTTGCATGTTCGCATGGCCGACGAAGCGGTGCACATTGGGCCCGCGGTTTCCACCGAGAGCTATCTGCACCAGGGGCGCATTCTCGAAGCCGCGAAGAAGCATCGAGCGGACGCCATCCATCCGGGTTACGGCTTTCTGAGCGAGAATGCGGATTTCGCCGCCGGCTGCGCGCGCGAAGGCATGGTCTTTATCGGGCCATCCGCGCAATCGATCCGGCGCTTGGGATCGAAGACCGCGGCGCGAACGTTAGCCAAGCAGGCGGGCGCCCCGGTAGTTCCGGGCAGCGAAGAGCCGGCTACCGAATTGGAGCATGCCCGGGCGCTGGCGCGCGATATCGGCTATCCGGTATTGCTGAAAGCGGCCGCGGGCGGCGGCGGGAAGGGCATGCGGCGAGTGAATGCCGAGAGCGAGCTCGAATCCGCCGTCCGGGACGCAGCCAGCGAAGCCGAGCGTGCGTTTCAGAATGGCGAAATATACATCGAGAAAGTGATCGAAAAGGCGCGGCACATCGAGATCCAAGTGGCCGGCGATCACTATGGAAACCTGGTGCACCTGGGCGAGCGTGAATGTTCGTTGCAGCGCCGTCACCAAAAGATTGTAGAGGAGTGCCCATCGCCATGGGTCGCGCGGCATCCTGAGTTGAGGGCCGCCATGGGCGACGCGGCGTTGAAGATCGCGCGCGCGGCCGAGTACGACAATTTGGGCACGGTGGAGTTTCTGGCCGACGATCGCGGAAATTTTTATTTTCTGGAAGTGAATACGCGCTTGCAGGTGGAGCATCCAGTGACGGAACTGGTAACCGGATACGATCTGGTCCAATTGCAATTGCGAATTGCGGCGGGCGAGGCGCTACCGTTCTCGCAGAAGGACGTCGCGTGGCAAGGATGGGCCATGGAATGCCGGGTGTGCGCTGAAGATCCGGAAACGAATTTCTTTCCATCGCCCGGCAAGATCGTGCAACTGCGCGAACCCAGCGGTCCTGGCGTGCGGCTGGACTCGGGCGTGTACGCGGGCTGGACCGTGCCGCTGGAGTACGACCCGTTGCTGGCCAAGCTGGTCACGTGGGGGCGCGATCGCGACGCAGCCATCCAGCGCTTGCAGCGCGCGCTGTGCGAATACACGATCACAGGAGTAGAAACGAATTTGACTTTCTTTCGCGAGATTTTGGACGACGCTGAATTTCGCGCTGGCAAGCTTTCGACCGAGTTCGTCGCGGATTTCTTCGGCCGTCGAAAACCGCGGGCCGCGGCACCGGAGCAACTCGAAATGGCAGTGGCGCTGGCAGCGGCGGCGTACTCACAACCCCGCTTGCGTACCCTCGCGGCTCAGGGTGCGGAGTGCGTGGATTCCCGTTGGCTGAGCGAAGGACGGGGCCAACTTCTGCGATGAAATGGCAAGTGATGGTGGAGGGCCGCGCGATTGAGATCGATTCCCAGCAACTCGACGGTGTGCTGCCAGTGGAAGCCGGCGTCTATTCGGTGCTTTTAGACGGCGCGAGCTATGAGATACGGATTCAGCCGTCGGGCCGTGGTTTGACCGCAAGCGCGGGATTGATCGCCAGCGCGGCGGGCCGGCGGTTTGCCGTGGAGGTCAACGATCCCCGCGATGCCAGCCGGAGTTCCCGCACCGCCATCGGATCGGGACGCCAGAACGTGACCGCGCCCATGCCTGGCAAAGTGGTCCGCGTGCTGGTCGAAGCGGGAGATCTGGTGGAAACTTCGCAGGGCCTGGTGGTGGTGGAAGCCATGAAGATGCAGAACGAATTGAAAGCGAGCCGGCCGGGCCGCGTGATCGAGATTAGCGCTCGTGAGGGCGAAACCGTGGGCGCCGGGGACACCCTGGTAGTCTTGGAATAGATTCTGGGAAAATGGGGATTGCATTCCGCTTACACATTCGCGCGAGGTCTTGTTCGTGATCCGTAGCCGAAGCTGGCTCGGGATTCTTCTAGTGGGCGCGGCCGTGATTGCGACCTGGCTCGCGGTGAAAAAAGCGGCGCCGCCGGAGGCGAATTTTACCAAGGTCACCCGCGAAACGCTGGTCAGTTCACTGAACACCAACGGCAAGGTCGAGCCGATCGAATGGATGCCGGTGCGCTCGGAGCGCGCCGGATTAATTACGCGGATCAGGGTAACCCGGGGCCAGTTTGTGCGAAAAGGCGATCCGCTGGTGGAGCTCGATACGCGCGTGGCTAGCGCCGATTTATCCAAGGCACAAGCTACCATTCAAGAGGCCCAGGCGCAGGAGAAAGTGTTGACCCAAGGGGGCCGTGTCGCGGAACGTCAGCAAATCGAAGCCGATCTCGCGCGGGTTCGGCTCGACCTGGACGCCGCGAAAAAGAGTTACGAAGGATTGGAGCGGTTGGTTGCAAAACAGGCGGCAACGCGCCAGGAGCTGGACTCCGCGCGCCAGTTGGTGGATCAACTGGAGTTGAGAATCCAGGCGCTCGAAAAGAACAAGGCCGCGCTCGTCACCGGGATCGATAAGGACATCGCGAAGGCGCGATTGCAGGAAGCTCAGTCTGCCGCCGCAGTGGCGCAAACCAATCTCGATTTGAGCGTGATTCGCGCTCCCATGGACGGCACCTTATATGACTTCGATTTGAAGCAAGGCTCCTACGTGAATCCAGGCGATCCGATCGCTAAGGTAGGCCGCCTGGATCGCGTCCGCGTTACTGTCTACGTCGATGAGCCGGACCTCGGCAAAGTGCGTGAAGGCGAGTTGGTGGTAATTACGTGGGATGCGCTTCCGGGCCATCAATGGAAGGGCCAGGTGGACAAGCTTCCGGCGCAGATCATGCCGCTAGGGACGCGACAGGTGGGAGAGGTCGGCTGCATCATCGAAAATCCGGACCGCGATTTACTTCCAAATGCCAACATCAACGCGGACATTCAGGCGACGGTGGTGGACAACGCGATCGCGATTCCGAAAGAGGCGATTCGCCGGCAGGGTTCGGAGACGGGCGTCCTGGTACTGGAAGGCGACCGCGTGGCGTGGCGCAAGATAAGCCTCGGCATTTCGAATTACACAAAGTCGCAGGTGCTCTCCGGATTGAAGGACGGCGACGCAGTGGCGATGCCATCGGAGAAACCGATCCCGGTCGGATCGCGGGTGCAGCCAGTGTTTCAGTAGCGAGCGAATCGGGGATCAGATTGGCGCTTCGCTCAGGCCTGAGATGAATTTGATTCCGGGAATATTCTTTCTGCTTAGGCGGCCGTCGTTGGTGATGAACAAATCAACTTCGGCGGCTGCGGCGCACGCCAATTGAATAGCGTCCGCAGGATTAATCGCGCGATCCTGGCGGATCCCGGCGTACGCTTCCGCGGCGTCGATGCCGAACGCCGAAATGGTGAGCTCCGGAGCAGAAAAGAATGCTCTATACCGGTCCGCCAGCGACCTGTGGCCGGTGGACAGCGGCTTTACAAGAATTTCTCCGACGGTCATCGCGCTAGTGAAAAGCCGGTCATTTCGAAGGACCATTCTTTGGCGTAAATCCTCTACAGATGCTCCAAATCCTGGACTGTCCTCGAGCAGATAAATGAACAGGTTTGTATCCCAGAAGATGTTGGCCAAGACTAGCTCCCAGCGGCGCGTTTATCTCCATACCAATCAGCGCGCAGACTCCTAACGTAGTCGTCAGCGTTGGTATCGGCCCAAATTTCCTTACCAACGCCCCTCATTTGGAGGATGGGATCGTCTTCCGTGTTGATGGCTGTCTGCTTACGGCAATATTCGCGCTCATACCAATCCAGCAGGTAATGATATTTTTGTGGAAGTTCGTCGCGCTTCGGGATCATCTTGCCCTTCCTAGCAGGATGCGCTCTATCCGTGGGACGGAATAGCCGGTATGTTTCATCGCCGAGCTTATAAGACATCCGGTACTTCGCGGAATTCGGAGCGACATTGGCGACGTTGTGCAGGTATATGTGGACCGGGACGCCAGGCCGCAACTCGGGATGAACTTGCTCCGACTTCACCCGATCGAGAATCTCCTTGGCTGAGAATGAATCTCGTTCCGGCTGCTCATATTGCAATAGAGCCAAGGCCAGCCACGCCTCGTCTGCGACGCGGGTCGGCGTTTCTGAGGTGGTCATAAATCATCCTCCAGTTACATGTATAACATGATATCGAGGATGAGTCAATTACACACCATTTCGAGGTGTATTATTGGTACAACCTCCGCTCGCGGCGCATGAACGCTGGAACCTCCAGATCGTCAACAGTCACTTGCTCGGAGGGCTCCGGCTCCATTTCGGGTTCCGGAGATGGCGGCGGGTCACGAAAGAACGACGAACTGGCTGATAACCCGCTGCTGAATAGCGGTTCGGTCACTGGAGTTGGGGCGGGAGCAGGCACCGCAGCAGCAAACGGTTGCGGCAGGTTCTCAAAAACAATCGGTTCCACCGTGGCCGGGGCTGCGGACGCGCTCGCGCGGCGCGCCAGTTGCGGCAGATTATCGCGCTGGAATCCGGTGGCGATTACGGTAATCTTCACCGTGTCCTTGAGCGACTCGTTCAGCACGACGCCGAAATTAATCTGCGCGTCCTCGTTAGCCGTGGCCCCGCGAATCAGCGAACAGGCTTCGTTCACGTCGTGCAGGCTCAGCTTGCTGGAACCTGTAATGTTGATGAGCACGCCACGCGCGCCTTTCACGCCGCCCTCTTCCATCAGCGGCGAACTAATGGCCTGGCGGGCCGCTTCGATGGAAGCGTTCTCGCCGGACGCCGACGCGGTGCCCATCATCGCGTAGCCCATGCCGAGCATGATGGCGCGGATGTCGGAGAAGTCGCGGTTGATCAATCCAGGCGTGGTTATGATGTCGCTGATGCCTTGCACGGCCTGCCGCAAAATATCGTCGGCGATGCGAAACGCCTCGAAGAAACTGGTGCCGCGCGGAACCAGCTCAAGCAAGCGGTCATTGGGCACGGTGATCACGGTATCCACAGTGCCGCCCAGCTCCGACAATCCGCGGTCGGCCTGCTTCATTCGGCGCGGCCCCTCGAACGCGAACGGTTTCGTGACTACCGCGACGGTGAGCGCGTTCAACTCCTTGGCGAGGGACGCAACCACGGGTGCGGCGCCGGTGCCGGTACCGCCGCCCAGCCCCGCGGTGACGAACACCATGTCGGCGCCTTCCAGCACTTCGATGATGCGCTCGGTGTCCTCGAGCGCCGCCTGGCGTCCCAAAGAAGGATCGGACCCCGCGCCCAGACCGTTGGTCACTTTGGAGCCGATGGCGAGCTTGTTGGGCACCGGCGAGGCGGTGAGCGCCTGAACATCGGTGTTGAGAATGTGAAATTCGACGCCGCTCAGGCCTTCGTTCATCATGCGGGCCACCGCGTTCGAACCCCCGCCGCCGACGCCCACCACTTTGATCCTGGTGCCTTCGAGGGCCTCTTCTTGTATCGCGAACTTCAATGCGTCCATTCGAAACCTCCTGTGATCGTCTTGAAAATCATCGAAACAGCATTCCCATCAGCCCGGGTGCTCTGCGCTTGGTGTCCCGATTCGTTTTCAAGCGCGCCGAGTAGCGGGCCAAGCCCGACGCAGTGGACCACGCCGGAGTGCAAAGCTCGTCTGGAAAATCCTGGATGCCGCCCGGGATGGCATTGCGAGCGGGACAATTGAGCACGCGCTCGGCCATGTCGCACATGCCGTTCAGCATGGCCCCGCCGCCGGCCAAAATGACGCCTTCCAAAAGCTTTTGATCCATGCCGATGGTCACCAGCTCGGAGCCGACGTGGATGAACAGCTCTTCGGCGCGCGCCTCCAAGATCTCGTTGAGTTGCTTGCGCGGGGCTTCGCGCGGCAGGCGTCCTTCGTTGGACGGCACCTCGATATAGCTGTTATCGGAGGTGAGTCCCAGCATCGCGCATCCATATTCGATCTTGAGGCGCTCGGCATCGTCGTATTGCACGGTAAGCCCCACGGCCACGTCGCGCGTGAAGTGATCCGCCGAAATCGCGAGACTGCGCGCCAGCAATACAGCCTCGCCGTCGTAAACCACCAAGTCCGTCGAGTGCTTGCCAATGTCCACCACCGCCACGCCGCGATTGCGGTCGTCGCGATTGACGGCGGCATAAGCCGTTGCCACGGGTTCAAACATCGATTCCTCGACGGCGTACGACGCTTGCTGCACCGCGTGCATGATGGCGTGATGTTCCTGCTCGGAACAGATGACGATGTGAACGTTGGCTTCCAGGCGGGAGCAGATGGAGCCGCGCGGGTAGCGTTTGCCGGAGCGGCCGTCCAACGTAAAATCCTGCGGGAACAAATGCAGGATCATGCGGTCTTCTTCCAGACGCACTTGCTCGCTGCGCTCTACGGCGTAGGCCATGTCATCGAGGGTGATTGGACGCGGCCGTCCGAATTCGTAGATGCCGCGGCTATTCAAACCGTCGACGCTTGCGCCCCCCACGCCCACCACCAGCGCGTCCACGGAAACGCGCGCCTGCGTTTCGGCTTCGTGCACCGCCGCCTGCACACACGCGGTCACGGCTTGCTGGTCCGCGAGTTTGCCCTTGCTCCATCCGGCGGAAGGAACTTCGCTGTGTCCGGCGTAGCGCAGGCGCCCGTTCTCCAGCAGCAAGATCAGGCAGCGGGTGAAAGAACTTCCGATATCCAGGCCGGCCGCGATCTGTGGTTTAACGGGCATTGCGAGACGCCTCCAAGCCGGTAATGCGATCATCCAGCCGCAAGTCGAAGGACGTCGCCTGCGGCATGCTTCGATGGATGTCCGGGTAGTGTTCGAGGAAATTTTTGAGGCGCGACGTAAAGTTGCGATCGCCCAGCATCAGAGTAACGGCGGCGCGGCCGGCCTGCTCGGTGATCTTCAAGTCATCCAGGTCGCCGACGTCCACTTCGGAGACGTTGTCGGCCAGCGGACCGAGCTCTTTCATCAGCCGCTGCATGCGGCGTACGCGAATGCCGCGCTTTTCCTGACCCTCGCCAACCCGGACGCCGGACAGGACCGGGAGCGTAAATGCGGCCTTTGGCGGAGGATCGAGAATGACGCCCTCTTCGTCAATGAGGGCCCAACGCAGCATGGCTTCGGCGGGCAGCTGGATGAATGCGGCGGGCTTTCGTTCCGTGATCTGAATCACCACGCGGTTCGGCCAGGTGCGCGCGATGGAAGCGTCATGCACCCAGTGGACGCCCAGCAATTCTTTCCGGCGCGCGGCCAGTGGAAACAGGTAGAGGCTGCGACCATAATCCGGCTCGAATAGCCGCAGCACTTGCTGGCGCGAAGCAAATCGGATCCCGTGCAGCTCAAGATTCGGGCTCTCCAGCCCGTAGTCGGCGGGACCGGGCAGAAAGAAGCGGGTATCGCGAATCAGAAACTGGGCAAAACGTTCCGAGGCGTAAATGCCGCCGCTCAGAGCTACGACCACTGCAACGGCAATGCCGGCAAAACGCACCAGCAGTCGCGGCGACGGGGTGACGCGAACTTTCTTAGACGTCGAGCCGGATTTCGCGCTGGATTCGGACGCCACCTACGCCGCCTCCTTGAGCTTCGCCAGAACACGATCGCCAACCTGCCACACGTTTCCTGCGCCGAGAGTCAGAACCACGTCTCGATCGCGCACTTTTTCGAGCACGGCGTCCACGGTTTGATCGATGGTCCCTGTGAACTGCACGCAGCGATGCCCAAATTCCCGGATCCTATCGGCGAGCGATCGGCCAGTGACGCCCTCGATGGGCGCTTCCGAAGCAGCATAAATGTCCAACACATAGACCACGTCGGCTTTATGAAAACTCTTCGCGAATTCATCCATCAAGTGCTGCGTGCGCGTGTAACGATGCGGCTGAAAAACCGCGTGGACGCGTTGAAATTTGCAGAGCTGCGCGGCGGCGAGCGTTGCGCGGATCTCGGTGGGATGATGGCCGTAGTCGTCGATCACTGTGACGCCGCGGGCTTGGCCGCGCACCTGAAACCGCCGATCGACGCCGGCATAACCGGCGAGCGCTTCCCGGATAGATTCCAGCCGGATGTCCAGCTCCAGCCCGACCGCGATTGCGGCCGTAGCATTCAACACGTTGTGAACGCCGGGCACTCGCAAGTGAAACGTCCCCAGATCGCGCCCGCGCGTTCGCACCGAAAAATGGCTCTCGAATGCCGCGCAATCCAAATCGTAGATCTGCACGCTGGCTTGCTGGCTCCTGCCGTAGGTGAGGACACGGCGATTCACAGCGGGAAGCAGCTGCTGGATGTTTTCGTCGTCCAGGCACAGGATTGCCGCGCCATAGAACGGCACCTTCTGGATGAACTCGAGGAACGCCGCGCGAATCTCGGTGATGGATGGATAGTGATCCAGATGCTCGCGGTCGATGTTCGTGACGACGGCCAGAATGGGGCTGAGCTTCAGAAACGAGCCGTCGCTTTCGTCCGATTCAACCACCAGAAAATCACTCTGGCCCACGCGCGCGTTCGAGCCGCCCATGGAAGCGGCCTTCCCGCCGACCACCACCGTCGGATCCAGTCCGCCGGCATTGAGAACAGTGGCCGTCATGGACGTGGTGGTGGTTTTCCCATGGCTTCCAGCGATCGCGATGCCGTATTTCAAGCGCATCAACTCGGCCAGGAGCTCACCGCGCGGGATAACCGGTATCATCGAGCGGCGCGCTTCCTGGACTTCCGGGTTGGAGGCATCCACGGCCGAGCTGACCACCAGCGCCTTGGCTCCCGCTACGTTCGCGGCCGAGTGCCCTTCGTAAATCTTCGCGCCGAGCGAAGCTAAACGATCAGTGGTGGCGCTCAGCTTCAGATCCGAGCCGCTGATCTGGTAACCCAAATTCAACAACACCTCGGCAATGCCGCTCATGCCAATGCCGCCGATTCCGACGAAGTGCAGGTGCTGCGGCTTAAAAAACATTTTAATCCTGTATTGTTTCGGCTTTCAGGATGAATGTCAATGGGCGATGGCCGTTTCCAGAACGCCGGCTGCGCGCCGGGCGGCATCGGGATGCGAGAAAGTCCGGGCGCGCTCGCCCATGCGCTGTAACAATTCCGGACGCATGCGTAACTTTTCCACTTCTTCGAAGAGCCGGCCGCCATCCATCTCGCCATCGAGTACCAGCAGGGCCGCGCCCGCCTTCTGGAACGCTTCGGCATTGCGCAGTTGATGCTGATCGGTGGAGTGCGGAAAAGGCACCAGGATGGCCGGCTTCCCGGACGCCGCCAATTCGGCTACCGCGCCCGCACCGGAGCGGCAAATTACCAGATCGGCACGCGCGAACGCCGCCGGCATGTCCTCGATAAACGGCGAGATCTCGCCTTCGACGCCGCTCCCCGCCAGCTTCTGCGCCAGGGCTGCATACGCGGCAGTTCCGGTTTGATGAATGAAACGCACGGGAGAATGGGCCTCGCGAAAATAACTCCAGCTTCCGCGCGCCGCCTCGTTCAACGTGCGCGACCCCTGGCTTCCGCCGGTGATCAGGATGGTGAGCTTGGCTTCGCGCTGCTTGGGTGGGATGCGGAAAAACTCGGGCCGGACAGGCAGGCCGGTGATCTCGGACTTTCCCGGCGGAAAGAAATGCGCCGCATCGGAAAAACTCAACAAGGCCCGATTTACAAAGCGTCCCACCAGGCGATTGGTCAGGCCCGGCATAGCGTTCGGCTCCATCAGCACCAGCGGCAGATGTTTCCACAGAGCGGCGGCCACCACGGGGCCCGCGGCGTATCCGCCCAAGCTGAAGATGGCGGAAGCCCGGTGCTTAGCTAGCAATTGCGCGGAGCGGCGCACGCTGAAGGGAAGTTGGGCGAGCGTTCGGATGGTCCGCAGGGCGCCCACGCGATTCAATCCGCCGATCTCGATGAATTCGAGCGGAAAACCCGACGGCGGCACCAGCTTCGCCTCAAAGCCGGTGCGCGTTCCGATGAACACGGATTGGTGGCCGGCGGTTGCGAGTTCGCGCGCCACGGCAAGCAGCGGCATTACATGCCCTCCCGTTCCTCCACCGGCCATCACGATCGTCGCCATCCGTTTTCCATGCTCTTACCTAAGTGCTCAATATCCCGAGTGCTCGCTCACGCTGAGCAACATTCCAAGACAAATCAGCGTGCTCATCAGCGAGCTCCCGCCGGCGCTGATCATCGGTAGCGGAATCCCTTTGGTCGGTCCCATGCCGAGGACGACGCTCATGTTGATCAGGGCTTGAATGACGATGGATGAAGTTACGCCCAGCGCCAGGTAGCGTCCAAAGTCGTCATGCGCCACCCAGTACAATTGCAGCCCGCGCGCCAGGATCACCAGGAATCCAGCGAGAATCGCTCCACAGCCCCATAGGCCCAGCTCTTCGCCTACCACGGCATAGATGAAGTCGGTGTGCGCTTCCGGCAGATAAAGGATCTTTTGCCGGCCTTGCATGAGGCCCAGACCGAGCAATCCGCCGCTGCCCACCGCGATTTTAGACTGGCGAACCTGGTATCCCGCGTCACGCGTCGTCACCGATTGGCTGACGTATTTTTTGATCTTTCCCTCGCGATCCAGCATGCCAATCAACTTGTACTCGGGATCGAAAAATCCCACGATGCGCGCCATTCGATACGGCTTGGCCGCGACAAATCCCACGGCGATTAGCAACCCGACCACCAGCGCCGCCACTACAAACTTGCGCTCCAGGCCCGCCACGTAGAAGACCACAGCCGTGGGAACGATGAGCACGATGGCCGTGCCGAGGTCGCCCAATCCGACTGTCGCCGCCAGCACCGCCAGCGCGAGCGAGGCAGCCACGATAGTGCGGCGGGTGTTTATGGCCTCGCGCTTTTGCGTGACAAAGTAGGCGAAAAAGACGATGAGCGCCGGTTTAGCGAACTCCGACGGCTGCAGCGTGCCGACTCCTTCGAGGCGAAACCAGCGGTGCGTCTTGCTGTCGAGAAAGAACACCAGGATCTGCAGGAACAGCACCATTCCTAGCGAGCCAAAGGCCCAAGTGGGGCTCTGCAGCATGCGGTAATCGCGCCGCTTGAAAAACATCAATGCGATGAACGAGCCCGCGGCCCACAACAATTGGTGTCCGGCGTAGTAGAAGCTGGAGTTGATACGGGGGTTGAGCTCAGCGACCACGGATGACGCGCTGTAGATCATCACCAGGCCGAAGCCCACCATGGCCACGATGGTTCCAAACAACAGCCAGTCGGACTTCATTCGCTGCGCCATTACCGGTCTCCTTCCTCTAGAGCGTTCACCAGTTGCTTGAAGACGCGGCCACGGTGTTCGAAATTATCGAACTGGTCGAAGCTGGAGCAGGCAGGAGCAAGCAGGACCGTATCGCCCGGGGCAGCGGAGCTCGAGGCTCGATCAATAGCGGCAGCCAGAGTGCCGGCCTGGACGATCGGCACGGCGTCGCCAAGATGCATTGCGATTTTCGAAGCGGCGGCGCCGATCAACAGCACCGCGCGGGCACTGGCGCGAAGCGGATCGCGAAGCACGGTGTAATCGCTATCTTTATCCTTGCCGCCCAGGATGATCCAGAGCCCGTGGTCGAACGCGCCGATAGCCTTGAGCGTGGCATCCACGCTGGTAGCTTTGGAATCGTTGTAATAACCGACGCCCGCGATGGTGCGAACAAACTCCAGGCGATGCTCGACGGGAGTGAAAGTTGAGGCGGCGCTCGCGATCTGATCGCGGTTAGCGCCGGCATTGATCCCAATCAGGGCCGCCGCCATGACGTTTTCGTAGTTGTGACGGCCGCGCAACTGCAGATCATGGACGTTGAGAAGCGCTGAGCCCTCAAGGTGAATCACGTCTTCTTTGAGAAATGTATTGCCGGCGTTGAACCACTCGGTCTTTGCTGGCGTTCTTGTTGCGAAGCTCGCGCAAACTGGATCGTCCGCGTTTAGAATTGCAAGGTCGTCCCGACCCTGCGTTTCGAACAAGCGAGCTTTCGCATTGACGTAATTCTCAAACGAATGGTGCCGGTCCAGATGATTCTGGGTCAGGTTCAGGCACGCGGCAATGTGCGCGCGAAAAGTTTCGATGGTTTCCAATTGAAAGCTCGATAGCTCCAGCACGTTCCACTGATCCGGCCGTGAAGTTTCCACCATTCCGGCGGGTGCTGCGCCGATGTTGCCGCCGACCTGGCAAGCGACGCCGGACTCGCGCAAAATGTGACCCGTCAGCGCAGTGGTTGTCGTCTTGCCGTTGGTGCCAGTGATGCCTATATTCCGTCCTTCAAGATATGGCGCGGCTAGTTCCAGTTCGCCGATCACGGGAACACCGCGCGCGCGCATTGGCGCAAGCAAGCCGAGATCGGCTGGAACACCCGGTGAAAGCACGACCAGCTCCGCGTCGCGGAACGCCGCCTCTGTTTGTGGTTCAATTGTCACGCCTTCTATTTCGCCCATTGGCTTTTCATCCACCGCCCGAACGATGGCGCCCTTCTGGCGCAGCAACCTCACTGCCGCCACACCAGAAAGGCCCATTCCCACCACAACAACTCTGACGCCATCCAGCTCGCGCATTGCACCGCTTCTTCCATGCCCGCTTCGCTATCGCAGCTTCAACGTAGTGAGCGCGAACAGCGCCATCACTAATCCCAAGATCCAAAACCGCGTAATGATTTTCGATTCCTCCCACCCCAGCTGCTCGAAATGATGATGAATCGGCGCCATGCGGAAGATTCGCTTCTTGCGAAGCTTGTAGCTGCCCACTTGCAGGATCACGGAAAGCGCTTCGATCACATAGACGCCTCCGATAAACAGCAACAGAATCTCCTGCTTGATCAGCACCGCCACCACGCCCAGCGCTCCGCCCAGTGCCAACGATCCGACGTCGCCCATGAAGATTTCGGCGGGATGCGCGTTGTACCAGAGAAAGCCGAGCGAGGCCCCTACCATGGAGCTGCAAAAAATGGTCAGCTCGGAAGCGCCCGGCAGCCGCGCCAGATCGAGATACTCGGCGAACTGCGCGTGCCCGGTGACATAGGTCAGGGCCGTCATGGCGAAGGAAGCGATCAACATCAGGCCAATTGCCAGGCCGTCGAGCCCGTCGGTCAGATTCACCGCATCCGACGATCCGACGATCACCAGCAGCATGAACGCGAAAAAGAAAACGAATGCCAGCGGGTAGGTGTACCAGTTGCGCAGCATCGAATCGATCAGCAGATCCGGCTTGAAGGTTTTGAAAAAGGGCACGTTCATGCTGGTCGAATAAGCCCTTTGCGCGTGCAGCGCCAGCAGCATGAAACCGACGATCAGCGCCGCCAGCGCCTGCAGCGCGAGCTTTTCTTTCACTGTCAGGCCGAGATTTTGCTTGTGCCGGATCTTCGCGTAGTCGTCCCAAAATCCGATTAGCCCGAAGCTCACCAATCCGAACATCGCGATCCACACGTAAGGATTTGTGAGATTCGCCCACAACAATGTCGGCACCAGAATCGAGATGATGATCAGGATGCCGCCCATGGTGGGCGTGCCGGCTTTCTTCATGTGCGATTTCGGGCCATCCTCACGGATGTACTGCCCGATCTGAAACTCGCGCAGCTTGGCGATCAACCAGGGCCCCAGCGCCAGACATAGGAACAGCGCGGTTATGGCGGCAAACGCGGTGCGAAACGTGGCGTACCCGAACACGCGGAACGGCGTGTAGTGGTGAAACAGCTTTTCGTAGAACAGCCAATAGAGCATTTAGTTGGGCCGCGCGACAAACCTCTCCAGGGCGTGCTCGACGTGCGTGCCTCGCGAACCCTTGAACAGAATTACGTCGCCAGGAAGCGCGATCCGCATCAGGTACTCGCCCGCTGCGGGGGCGTCGGGGAAAAAAAACGCGGCGTTGACTGCCAGGCCTGCCTGCCTCGCTGCGTCAACAAGGTGACAGGCCTCGCCGCGTATTCCAACAAGTACATCAATTCCACTCGCCGCGACGTAGCGACCCACGTCACGATGAAGCGGCTCGGACCAACGGCCGAGTTCGAGCATCTCCCCCAGCACGGCGATGCGCCGTTTCGCTGGCGTGTCCCGGAGCGCGTCGATCATCGCGCGCGCCGCATCGGGATTGGAGTTGTAGCAATCGTCTAAAATCACGACTTCGTTGTGGACCAGACGCCGGCCGCGCATAGCGGGGGCCGCGAGATCCTTCACCACCTCGGTGAGTTGCACGGGGCGGATGCCGTAGAGCGAGGCCACGGCCATCCCGGCGAGAATATTCAATACGCTGTGGCGCCCGATCAGCGCGCTCTCAAACGGCACTTCATCCACCGTGAAACTCACTCCGTGATCGGTCAGTTGCACCTTCTCGGCACGAATGTCGGCGCCGGGATTTATTCCAAAAGTGATACTGCGGCCGGAGTGAAATTCTCGGAATCCGCTTACAAAAGGATCGTCGGCATTCAGCACCGCAATGCCGTCCGGGGGCAGCGATTCGATCAGCTCCCGCTTGGCCGCCGCAACGCCTTCGATGGAATCAAATGCCTCAATGTGCGCGTAGCCCACGTTCGTGACCACGCCGATGCGCGGGCGCGCAATCGCGCACAATATCCGGATCTCACCCGCATGATTCATGCCCATCTCGAGTACAGCGACGCGCGATTCCCGCGGCAGGCGAAGAATCGAAAGCGGCACGCCCACATGGTTGTTCAGATTCCCGATCGTCTTGCCCACCGGCATGCTGGCTCCGAGCATCGCCGCAATCACATCTTTGGTCGATGTCTTTCCCGCGCTGCCCGTCACCCCGATCACTTCCCCGTTCCATTGCTTCAAGGCCCAACTCGCGGTGTTCTGCAAGGCTAGAAGCGTGTCCGGTACTACCAAGACCGCCCCTGGTTTCGTTTCATTCGCGATCGCCACAACGGCGCCCTTATGAAGCACTTCTTCCACGTAGGTATTGCCGTCGTGATTCGGTCCGCGCAACGCAAAGAACAGATCCCCAGGCGCGACGGTCCGCGAGTCAATACTCCAGCCCGTGACGAGGGCGTCACTGCCAACCGCGAGCCCCAGTGCGTTCGCCACTTCCATCACTTCGAACTCCACCCCAGCTCCTCCAGCACGCCGCGCGCCACTTCGCGATCGTCGAAATGTATGACGCGATCCTTCAACACCTGATACGTTTCGTGCCCTTTTCCAGCCAAAATCACGATGTCACCGGCCTGGGCCTCCTTCAGCGCGGCACGGATTGCCTTGGCCCGGTCCGGTTCCACGATGTGCGGTGTGTCAAAACGGCGAAGCCCCACCAGCGCGTCGTTCATGATCGCGATGGGATCTTCCGAGCGCGGATTGTCCGATGTCAGCACCACAAAATCGCTCAACTGCGACGCGGCCTGGGCCATCAGCGGGCGCTTCGATCGATCCCGGTCCCCACCGCAGCCGAATAGCGTGATCACGCGCTTGGGATGCAGTTCGCGCGCCACGGAAATTACGTTGCGCAACGCGTCGTCGGTGTGCGCATAGTCCACCACCACCAAAAAGGGTTGGCCCTGCTGAACGCTCTCGAAGCGTCCCGGCACGCGCGGGCAATTTGCGATGGCGGTAGAGATTGTCTTCCAATCCAACCCAAAGCTCAACGCCGCGCCGCAGGCCGCCAGAATATTGTAGGCGTTGAATTTGCCAACCAGCGGCGAAGTCAATTGCACGCGCTCGGCGCCCTGCTGTACCGTGAATTGCAAACCTTCGAAATTCATGCGGAGCGACGATCCGCGCAGATCCGCGCCCTCCTCGAATCCATAGCGCAGGGTGTGGGGCGCAGGATGCATCTGACGGCCATACGGGTCGTCGTGATTAATGACGGCCCAAGCGGGCGCGGCCGAACCTGAATCGCCGGAAGTAAACAGCAACTGCTTGGCGGCGAAATAGTCCTCCATGGTGTGGTGAAAATCCAGGTGATCGCGCGTGAGATTCGTAAATACAGCGGTGTGAAACGGAATGCCGTAGACTCGTCCCAGCGCAAGCGCATGGGATGAGACTTCCATTGTGGCATGTGTGCCGCCGGCCTGCTCCAGTTCCTGGAACATGCGGTACAGGTCCAGCGATTCCGGCGTGGTGTTCACGGCCGGCCGAACTTCGCCCGCCAGGCGGTACTCGATCGTGCCCACCAGCGCCGTCGTGATCCCCGCGGCGCGCAGCACTGCGTCGATCAGGAAGGTTGTCGTCGTTTTGCCGTTCGTTCCAGTGACGCCCGTCAATTTCAGCCTCTCGGCAGGATTGCCGTAAAAGTTGCGAGCGGCTAAGGCCAGCGCCTGCCTGCCATGCTCTACTTCAATCCAGGCTCCGCGGAATCCTTCGGGCGCCGAAAGTTCGCTCACCGCTGCAACCGCGCCCCGACCGATGGCCTGTTGCGCAAACTCGCGGCCGTCGGCTCGCGCCCCGGGGAACGCGAAGAATAGATATCCAGGCGCAACGCGCCGCGAATCGTACTCCAACCCCGCCACCGACACTTGCCCCAGGCCCGGCGCCAACTCCCTCCGGAGCCGTACGCCCAGGAGAACCTGCTCAATTGTCATGCGGCCCCGCTAACGGCCAAATTGCACGCGAACCCAGCTCCCCGAGGGCAAAATGGCGCCGGCCCCAGGAGCCTGAGCGCGCGCGATTCCACTGCCCGTGAACTCCACCGGGATGCCGAGCGCGGCGGCCTGCTGAATCACGCTGCGCACAGTCTTGCCTTGAAAGTCGGGCACGCGCGGTCCAGCCAAATCCTGCTGCAAATTTTCATTCCTGGCTAAAAGAACCCGCTGGTCCAAAGCATTGTTTGCGGAAGCTGCCGGTCGGTCGTCGGCGGCAACGGCAGTGTCAGCTTGGACCAGCGGGAGAGGGATGGAAGAACCAACATCGGCGATGGCCACGTCGTTCTCGTCGGCCTGGTCGCGACCCTCGGAAGGAACCATTTCGGGCAAATCTTTCGGCACATCCATCACGCGCAACCCGGCCGCGGCCACTTCGCGGAACACTGGAGCGGACGTTGGCCCGCCGTAACCGGCCGTGCCTTCGGTGCCGTTAATCGTCACTACAATCACGATCCTCGGATTCGTCACGGGCGCGAAACCCATGAAGGACGCGTTGTAAAGATGCGTGTACTGACGCAATTTGTAGTCGTAAATCTGGGCCGTTCCCGTCTTGCCCGCCGACGTGTAACCCAACAGCCGCGCGTATCGGTGCCCGGTTCCGTAGGGTTTGAGCACCACGCCTTCCATCATGCCGCGCATGGTAATTGCCGTCTCGGGCCGGAGCACACGCACCGGCGCCGCGATGGGCGCATCCGTGCGCAACCGGGGCTTCACCAGGAATCCGCCGCTCGCGATCACCGCGCAAGCCTGCGCCAACTGCAACGCGGTAACGCCAATTTCGTGCCCCATCGCGACGGAACCGATGGAACTCTTCTGCCATTTGCGCAGCGGCCGGACCATCCCGGAAGATTCTCCGGGAAGCGGCAGCCCGGTCTTGCTGCCGAACCCAAACTTGCGGATGTACTCGTACAGATTCTTGTCGCCCACTTGCAGGCCGATGTTGATGGCGCCGATGTTGCTGGACCGCGCCAGCACGTCCTCCATCGATAACGCGGCGTAGCGGCTGTGATCGTGAATGATGCGGCCGAACAGGTTGATGCTTCCGTTGCCGCAGTTGATCATGGACTCGGGCCGCAGGTTGGTGGTCTCGAGCGCCGAGGAAAGCGTGATCACCTTATAAACAGACCCCGGCTCAAAGGGCGCTGAAACGGCCAGGTTTTCGCGCTTGTCCATGTCGCCAGGCTTGGGCGGATCGTTCGGATCGAAGGTCGGGACGTTGGCCATCGCGAGGATATCGCCGCTACGCGGGTCCATCGCCACCAGGCTGCCGGACCTGGCGTGGTGCAGCGCCACCATTTTCGCCAGCTCCTGCTCGGCGACGGATTGAATCCGCGAATCGATGGTCAACCGAACGTCCTGGCCGGGTTGTGGCAGGCGCTGGATGCTGGACGCGAAGCCCCGCTTTTGCACATCTTCGGTCACCCGCAGCTCGCCCGCGTGTCCTTGCAATTCCCGATTGAGACTCTGTTCGATTCCGCCGTTACCGTCCTCTGCAAAATCGACGCTGCCGATGACGTGCGCGGCCAGAGACCGATTCGGATAATAACGCTGGCTTTCGGTGCGGAACTCGATCCATTCCAAATTCAGATCGCGCAATCGTTTGGCTTCCTGGCGCGTGATTTTGCGCTTCACCCATAGGAAGCCGCGGCGATTGTCGACGGCCGATTTCAGGTTCGCCAGCAATTCCTGGGCATTCAAGTCCAAAATGTTGGCAAGAACCTCGGCGGCCAGCGAAAGATTGGGCACCCGCAGAGGATCCACCACGACCGACTCCGCCGGCAGGCTCATCGCCAGGCGCTGGCCGTACCGATCCAGGATCGCGCCGCGCGGCGCCTTGATCTCTTCCAGTTTCTCCTGTTGATCGCGGGCCAGCTGCGCGTACTGGCTGTGCTGGACCACCTGCAGCTGAATCAGGCGGGCGGCGATCAGCACGGCCCAAACAAAGGCCACCCGAACCAACATGTGTACACGTCGTGTCGCCAGCGGATCCATAACTTACCTCAGAAAAATCTACGCTCCCTCACGGTCGCGGTTCTGAACCGCGCGCGTCAGCAAGCGGCCTTCTCTATTCGCGGTTCTGAACCGCGCACGTCAGCAAGCGGCCTTCACTACTTCACTTCTTCGCCAGAATTGCGTCCGACTTGTTGCCCTCCAGATAGACCACGGCTTCCGGCGCCGGATCCACAAAGCGCTGCATGCGCGCCAGCTCTTCCAGCCGCGCCGGGCTCAACAGCTTGGTCTCCGCCAGTTCCAGCGAGGCTCGATCCAGCTCCAGACGCTGCCGCTCCTGACGCAGCGCCTCCATGCGATAGCCCGCCATCAACCGATTCACGGATGGAAGCAACAGCCCGATTACCAGTACCGCGAACGCGAATGAGGAGCCGATCAGCCGCCAGCAGGTCTTGCGCGCCGCTGGATCCGCTACGCGAAATATTCGCGAATTATCGACGTGCTTCACATAGAAGTAGACGTCTTCATTCGGAAACCGGGGAACCTCGAAGGGGTCCTCGTGGTCCAGCACCCGTGTGCGCGAATAGTCGCCAGCAGCGCCGTTGGCCGTCGTGAATCGATCTAGTATGGTTGCGAGAGTTGCCATTTTAATCTCGGTTACTTCATTTCCACCGCCCGGAGCTTGGCGCTTCGCGACGGAGGGTTATTTATCGTTTCCTCAGATGACGGCCTGACTACGTGCTTGGTGAGTATTGCGGCTCGTCCCGCACGCGCCAGCGTTTGAAAACACTGTTTCACTTTTCGATCTTCGAGCGACATGAACGATAGCACCACCATGCGCCCGCCGCTTTTCACCAACCCCGGCGCGGCGGCCAGCAATCCATCCAATTCGCCTTGTTCGTCGTTCACTGCCATACGCAACGCCTGGAAGGTTTGCGTTGCCGGATGCAATCTGCTCGAACGGGGCACGGCCTCCTCGATCACATGCGCCAATCGCTGTGTCGTGTGGATTGGCCGCGCCCGAACGATTGCTCTGCTGATTCTCCGCGACCTCCTTTCCTCGCCGAATCGATAAATCAAATCGGCCAGTTCCTTTTCTGAGATAAAATTCACAAGCTCGGCCGCCGTGAGCTCCTGGCTCCGATCCTGCCGCATATCCAGAGGGCCGTCGGCCATCAACGAAAACCCGCGCTCCGGCTCGGTGAGCTGATAGCGGCTGACACCCAGGTCGGCCAATAATCCGTCCACCTGCTCGATGCCCTGGGCTGCCAGCGCAGATCCAATGTCGGAAAACGTTCCGTGGTGAAACCGGATCCGATCCGCCCATTGCTTCGTACTCTGCCTGGCCAACTCCAGCGATTCCGCGTCGCGATCGTTGGCAATCACAAAGCCCGTTGTCAGACGCTCCGCGATCGCGCCCGCGTGCCCGCCCAATCCGGCAGTCGCGTCCAGGTAAATGCCGTCCGGCCGCACCGCCAGATACTCCAGGCATTCGCCGAGCATGACTGGCACGTGCATACATGGCCGCTATTTGAATCCCTTCAATTTCGCGGTCTTCAATTTTTCCGCCAGGCTGTCTTTGGCTTTCTGCTTGCGCGCCTCGTATTCAGTCTTCGAATACACGTTGATCGCACCTTGCGACCAATCCAGCCGGACTTCCTGATTCTCCAAAGCCAGCGCCCGCCGCAGATCGGTTGGCAGCGTTACGCGCCCCTGCGGATCCACCTTGGCCTCGGCGCCGTAATCGTTGGTCACAAACAGCAGCGCTTCAGCGGCGTCGGGATCTTCAGTTGCCAGCGCCTCCAAGACTTTTTCGTTTCCCTTCCACACCGAAATCGGGTAGATTCGAGCTATGCGGTCGTCCACGCTAGTCACAAAGAATTTCTCATCCCCGATCGCCGACAGATATTGCTGCAAATCCACCGGAAGCTTGAGCCTGCCCTTGTCGTCGACGTGGGCCGAAAAGAAGCCGCGCGGGGGCTCCACGAGCGTCGTCTTGGGCTGCTCTTCCACTTTTGTCCACTTTTGGCCACTTTGGCCTTAATGGATTGTGCCACGAGTTAAAATCAGAAGGCAAGGACTTTTTCTGCTTACCCTCGATCCGCTAATACTTTGGCGATGCCACCACTAAGCCTTGGGGGAGTGACCGCATGAGCCCCTCCATGTACGATCTCGATCCCGGGCCGGGGTTCCCAGAGGTGCTTCGTATGGTGGTTGAGATACCAAAAGGCTCAAGCAACAAGTACGAATATGATCGGGAGTTGGGGACCTTCCGCCTGGATCGAGTATTGTATTCTCCCGTACATTACCCAGGTGATTACGGCTTTATCCCCGGCACATTGGCATCCGATGGCGATCCAATGGACGTGCTCGCTTTAGTCGAAGAGCCCACGTTTTCGGGCTGCGTGGTGGAAGTTCGGCCGGTCGGGGTGCTCAAGATGGTGGACCAGGAGCAAAAAGATCAGAAGATCGTCGCGGTTCTCAATCGGGACCCGCGCTATGAGCAGGTGCATACACTGGACCAGATCTTTCCGCACCTTCGGCGCGAGATCGAGCACTTTTTCAATATCTACAAAGAGCTGGAAGGCCGCGCCACCAGCACGCTGGGTTGGGGCGATCCGATAGAGGCTCGCAGCCTCATCAGCGAGAGTCGCCGAAGTTATTTAGCGCGGAAGGGACGCTGAGGCCGACGCATCCGGCTTCTTGCTGAGCCGGATAATGGTGGCCGCGGACATGAACCTGACAGCCGCATTCGAGTCCGAAAGGTTTACCTCCAGCTTCGGAATCGCGTCGGGATTGCCGCATCGTCCCAAAGCTTTGGCTGCAGCCGCTTTCTCGGCCCAGTTGTCGTCGCCGGTTGCGGCGGCTTCCAGCAGCTTGAACGTCTGGACGTCGCATTCCTCCGCTAGCAGGTTCAAGGCTTGCATTCGAGCGGCAACACGGCTGTTCTTAAAAAGCTGCTCAGCGGCGATCACGCCGATGTTAAACGGTCCCAACAGTGCCCCCGATGCTTCTTTCGCGCCCAGCACAGCCATACCCTTGGGATCGTGACGCAGGCGGTCGGCGCGGCGCAGCGCGCCCTTGACGCCGCCGTCAGTGGCTCTCTGCTGTCCCGCGACTACGTCCTCGAGAAAACTGCGGCCGGTTTTGTCACCCATATCCCACAAAGCTTTCGCAGCGGCAAAGCCGACTTCACCCTCTGGATCGTCCAGCGCGGCTTTCAGCGCGGGAAACGACTGGCGGGATTTCATTTCGCCCAGCTCGGCCGCGGCGGTGGCGCGGATCAGCGGATCGGTATCGCCCTTCATCGCAGCCTCCACCAGTTGCACCGCTTGTGGATCAAGCCCGATAGCGCCCGTAGCAGTCACGGCCTGCCGCCGATTGAGGGGGTTCGTGTCGGCGAGCCCAGGCTTGAGTACGTTCCAGGCAGTCTGTTCCGGTTGCGCCAGCAGGCACGCCAAAGGGACCAGCAGGAAGGTGAGCTTACCCGGCACTTTACTTAACGACAATATTAACTAGTTTATCCGGAACCACGATCACTTTCACCACCTGCTTGCCATCCAACAACGGCCGGACCTTGGTGTCGCCCAGGGCCAGCTTCTCCAACGCTTCGCTGGGAGTGCCGAACGCGACGTTGATGCGCCCGCGCAGCTTGCCGTTCACCTGGATCACTACCTCGGCTTCATCTTCGCGCGCTAGTTCCGGATCGTATTGAGGCCACGCTTGATGGAACACTGGACCGCTGCGGCCCTGCTCCTCCCAAAGCTCTTCGGCCAAGTAAGGCGCGAAAGGTTCCAGCATCAGCGTCAGCTTTTCTAAAATTTCGGCGATCGCCGGCGCGGATAGATCCTTCTCGAGATCCGTAAGCACGTTCATGAGGCCCATCAACGCGGCGATGGAAGTATTGAAGTGCCAGCGGCCTTCAAAATCGTCGGTGATTTGCCGCAGTGTCTGATGCAGTTTGCGCAGCGCCTTCTTATCGGAGGCGGTGGGCGCCGGCAAACCCTGGCCCACATTGCGGGTGACGAAGCGATACACGCGGCTGATGAAACCGTACGCACCATTCGCGCCGGAGTCGGTCCAATCCATTTCTCTCTCGGGCGAAGTGGCGAAAAGTTCGAACACACGGCCCGTATCGGCGCCGAAGCGTTCGATCATTTCATCGGCGCTTACGACATTGCCCTTCGATTTCGACATCTTTGCGCCGTCTTTGATCACCATGCCTTGCGTGAACATATGCTGGATGGGCTCGCTGTTTGCGACCAACCCGAGATCGCGCATCATTTTTGTCCAAAACCTGGAGTAAATCAGATGGAGAATCGCATGTTCGACCCCGCCAATGTACTGATCGATCGGAAACCAATACGCGATCTTCCTGGAATCGAACGGCCCGTTGGAATTGTGCGGGTCGCAATAGCGGTAGAAATACCAGGAGGAATCGATGAAGGTATCCATGGTATCCGTTTCCCGTCGAGAAGCCTCGCCGCACCTGGGACACGGAACATTCACAAACTCCGGCACATTCTCGAGCGGCGAACGGCCTTTGCCGCCAATCGGAACCTTCAGCGGGAGCACCACCGGCAGCTCGCTCCCAGGCACAGGAACCATGCCGCACTTCGGACAATAAATCACCGGAATCGGCGTGCCCCAATAGCGCTGGCGCGAGATGCCCCAGTCCTTAATGCGAAACGTGACGGCGGCCTTTCCGAAACCCTCGGCCTCGGCTTTCGCGGTCATCACGTGGCGCGCTTCGGCGCTGAGGAGGCCGGTGTAGATGCCGGACTCCCTGAGACGCCCATCCTCGAGAAATGCCCCTACGACACTGAGTACAGGGGTAATTGGGTCAATCACTGGATGCCAAGCTATCTTGTACTTTTCGCAAAACTCGTAATCGCGTTGGTCGTGCGCAGGGACGGCCATGATTGCGCCGGTACCGTAGCCCATTAACACGAAGTTGCCGATCCAGATAGGGATGCGCTCGAGGCTGAACGGATTGATCGCGTAGGCGCCGGTAGGCAGGCCTTCCTTTTCGATATCGCCGGGGCCCTTGGCGGCGCGCGAATCGATCATCTGCTTCACTTGCAATTTCATTTCGGCGCTCGCCAGCTCGGCAACCAGCGGATGCTCCGGAGCAAGAATTATGCAGGCCGCTCCGTAGATGGTATCCACGCGAGTAGTGAAGACGCGGATTTTCTCGCTCGATCCCTCCAGGGCGAAATCGATCTCCGCGCCCTCCGACCGGCCGATCCAGTTCCGCTGCATCAGGAGCACGCGCTCCGGCCAACCGTCCTCCAAATCCTTGATCCCGGCGAGCAATTCGTCGGCGTAATCGGTAATGCGCAAGAACCATTGCTCGATGGCGCGCTGTTCTACGGGCGTCGATTCGTGACGCCAGCAGCAGCCATCCACCACTTGCTCATTCGCGAGCACGGTTCCGCACTCGTTACACCAGTTCACCAGCGCCTTTTTGCGATAGGCCAAGCCGCGCTCCAGCATCTTCAGAAAGAACCACTGGTTCCAGCGGTAATACTCGGGATCGCAGGTGGTCACCTCGCGCGACCAATCGTAACTGAAGCCCATGCGCCGGTGCTGCCGCTTCATGTTCTCGATGTTGTGCATGGTCCATTCGTATGGATCGCGCTTATTTGCGATGGCCGCGTTCTCGGCCGGAAGACCGAACGCGTCCCAACCCATGGGGTGCAGGACATTGAAGCCGCGCATGCGCTTGTAGCGCGCCAGCGCATCGCCGATGGTGTAGTTGCGGATGTGTCCGATGTGCAACGTGCCGCTAGGATAAGGCAGCATCTCGAGCACGTAGAATTTGGGCTTGCTCGAATTTTCCTCGGCTTGAAAGAGCGGCGCGTTGGCCCAGCGCTCGCTCCACTTCAATTCGATCTGGTTGTGGTCGTACTGCTTTTCGGGCATACTTTTCAAAAATGTTGCGGAGCTTCGGGTAGTGAGGATGTAGCGAAACCCGTCCTCTCCAATATAGCGTGACTATAATAATGGTTGGCGCTGGAGTTTGAGTGGAATCCGCGAAAGGACGCGGCTAACTTCGCAAAACACGGCGTGTCGTTTGAAGAAGCGGCGACAGTCTTTGGTTCTAAAGAAGCCAACGAAGCCCTGCGCGCTTTGACTGGAATGATCAAGAGACGCCGCCCCCGCAGACCGTCCTCCAGATAGGCTCGCTATTTCGCCGAAATGCTTCTGCGGCATAACTTCTTCAACATTTCCATGTTCCTCAACTCGTCGCCTGCTTCATCGACGGGAGTCTCCAGAATAAAAGCCTTGGTCCGGAGCTTCGGATGATTCAGGATCCGCCGAAACCCGTCTGCGCCAATATAACCGCGTCCGATATGCTCGTGCCGGTCCACATGCGAACCGAGCCCGGTTTTCGAATCGTTGGCGTGGATCACGCGCACGTTTTCGATCCCCAGAGCACGATCTATCTCGGCTACCGTCTGCTTCAACCCTGCCGCGGAGCTGACATCGTAGCCGGACGCCAGGCAATGACATGTATCGACGCAGAATCCGATTTTGAGATCGGTGAGTTCGGCCGCGAACTGGCGCATCACGCCCAACTCGTCGAATCGGCTCCCCAACGCTGCGCCTGAGCCCGCCGTGTTTTCCAGTAGCACCATAAGCTTTTTCGTGTCGAGACCCTGCGCCGCTTCAGCCAGCGACCGAATGACCCCATAGATGCCTTGCTCCACCGAGTACCCCTTGCAGTTGCCGGGATGCGCCACCAGGTATTCGGCGCCGATGGCGAGCGCCCGTTCGATCTCGCCCCGAAACGCCGCCGTGGATTGGAACCGCAGCGGCTCATTGCAGGACGCCAGATTGATCAGGTAGTTGTCATGGATCACCAGCGGAAAAAGATCGTGACGATCGCGCGCCCGTTGCAGCAGCTTTACGGCATCGGGTGCGGGCAGCGACGCTCGCCACATGCGCGGACTGGCCGAGAAGATTTGGAAGGTGTTTGCCCCAGCTTCAGCGGCTTTGATTGCGGCGTTTTCAAGCGACTTGGCGATGGAAGTGTGAAGCCCGAGGCGCAAAATGGAACCCTAATCGTAGCAGGCGATCAAATCTTGCCCGACTGACGCAGGAGTTCCAAAACCTGATCGGACTTATCTTCGGCTTCTCCAAGCGGCATGTTCGACAGACAAATGATGGTGAAGTGCTCCGCCGGGAACCGCGCCATGTAAGTCGACGTGTCGGTGTCGCCGCCGGAATAGTCCAACATTTGCCGCCCATAAAGCTCGCGCCACACTAATCCGAAAGCATCGTTGTCCTTGTCGTGCTGGAACCGCATGCGCTTGTTCATCAAAGCAGTGAACGCTTCTCCGTCGAGCTTTGGAGAATACCAGTTCCCGTCCCATTTCGCGAGATCTTCCAGGGTGCTGAACACTCCGCTTCCTCCATAGTGCGGGGAGACGCGCACCAGACGTACCCATCCATTCCCGGGCCGAATTTGAACATCATTGTCCGCAAGGGCTTTAATCACACGAGGGTCCTGCCGTGGCGCATATCCGGTGGCGCGATGCGGAATCACCAGCGTGGTGTCGTCATTAATGTCGCTATGCAGCATCCCGAGCGGCCGAAATACTCTTTCCCGCATGAATGCGGCGTAGGACTCGCCGCTGATCTTTTCTACGACCTCGGTGAGAATCATGTAGTTGATGTTGCGATAGGCCCATTGTGTTCCGGGAGGGAACTCCAGCTTGTCAGGCTTCAACGCGGCGCTGATCGCTTCATCTCGGGTGAAGTAATAGAACGACATCCACGGAAGGCCGCTCTGACGCGGAAGATCGGTGTATTCATGCAAACCGCTGGTCATGTAGACCAGATGCTTGATGCGCAGATCGCTTCCGTACTTTGCAGTCTCCGAAATATACTTCGAAACCGGATCTTCGAGTGCAAGCTTGCCATCCAGAATCAGCAGCGCCACCGCCGCTCCGGTGAACTGTTTGGAGAGTGAGGCGAGATGAAACGCGGTTTGCGGCGTTAGCGAAATACCGTCGTCCAGGTTCGCTTGTCCATATCCTTTGGCGAATACCATATTGCCGTTCTTGATTAGGCCGAGCATATAGCCCGGCGAGTCCGGCGTCGCGTAGGGCGCGAATATCTTGTCGATCGCGGCTCTTGTCCTCAGATCAATCCACGGAGGGCTTTTTTCGCGTTGGACTTGCTGTGGTTGGGCTGCAACGCCGGCAAGCACCACCAGCAGACGGACCATCCACCTCGTTTTGAACCCGCCCAGGTTGAACCCGTCCATGGAAACCAGGATACGATTGTCGGTGACCGGGAAGCGTTAGGAGTACAATGCCGACATGTTTGTTCCTCTGACCCCGATCCGGTGTCTCAACCGCGCCGTCGATCTGTTCGGGAACAAAATCGGGATCGTCTCCGGCACGCGCCAGTTCACCTATGGCCAATTCGGCGAGCGCTGCCAGCGCCTTGCCGGCGCGCTGCGTAAACACGGCGTCCAGCCCGGCGACCGCGTCGCCTATCTCAGCTTCAACACCCATCAGTTACTGGAAGGCTACTACGGAGTGGTGCTGGCGCAGGCCATCGTGATGCCGCTCAATGTCCGGCTGTCTCCGGTAGAGTTGGTGAACATCCTGAATCATTCCGGCGCGCGCATCCTGCTATTTGAAAATGACTTCGCTCCCCTGGTGAAACAGCTCAAGCCCGCTTGTCCCGGCATCCAGCGCTTTGTGACGCTCGACGAAGAAATTCCGGCCGCCGATCGAGGCGCCGATCTCAGCTATGAAGAGCTGCTCGAGGAAGGCCGCGCCGAAAGCGCCGAGCGCGCCGACCCTGCCAGCTTCGACGAAAACGCCATTGCCGAGCTGTTTTATACCAGCGGCAGCACGGGCGATCCCAAGGGAGTGATGCTGGCCAATCGCACGCTTTATTTGCACGCCATGGCGGTCGCGAGCTTATACCGCGACTCTGAGACCACGGTCGACCTGCATACCATTCCCTTGTTTCACGCCAATGGTTGGGGCCGCCCTCAGGCTTCCACCATGCTCGGGACCAAGCAGATCATGGTCCGCCGGTTCGATCCCCCAACGGTCCTCCGGATCATCCAGGAACACCGCGCAACCGACATGGCTCTGGTCCCTACCATGGCCAACGCTTTGCTGCACCATCCCGATCTGGCCGCCACGGATGTCTCAAGCCTTCGCAATATCGTGCTGGGCGGCGCGGCTTCTTCACCCGAATTGGTCGAGCGCATGGAGAAAGCGTTCCACTGTGACGTATACGTCGGCTATGGCCTGACGGAAACCGCTCCGCTGCTCACCACGGCGTGCTCCAAGCCCGGATATAAGTACTCCTCCGACGCCGACCGCTACTGCCGCCGCGCCATGGCTGGATGGCCGGTCTGGGGCATGGAAGTGCGCGTCGTGGATCAAGACATGAACGACGTCCCGCGCGACATGCGGACCTCCGGCGAAATCGTTACCCGCGGCGATCATGTGATGGAGGGCTATTTCCGCGAACCCGCCATGACCGCCTCCGTTATGAGCGGCGGCTGGTTCCATACCGGCGACATGGCAGTTTGGGACGAGGAATCGTTTATCCAGATCATCGACCGTAAGAAGGAGATCATCATCAGCGGGGGCGAAAACATTTCTTCGCTCGAGGTGGAGAAGGCGATTTCGGCCCATCCGGAAGTGTTCGAGTGCGCCGTGGTCGCGGCCCCGGATGAGACCTGGGGAGAAATTCCGGCCGCCATCGTAGTCCGCAAGCCGGAGTCGGCCCTCACTTCCGATGACCTGCTGGACTTCCTCAAACTGCGCCTCGGCAAGTTCAAACTGCCGCGAATTATAATATTCAGCAGCGAGCCGCTGCCAAAAACCGGGACCGGCAAGATCCGCAAGCTGGTGCTGCGGGAGCAGTTTTGGCAGGGTAAAGCGAAAAGGGTCCAGGGTTGATCCAAAGTGGTTCCGGAAAAGGAGGATGCATGAAACCCGCGTTTCTGCTCGTGATCGCTACGTCCATCCTGGCCGCCCAGATCGGGTTTCCGGGTCAAAATCCGCCGGGCCAGTATCCTCCAGGCCAAAACCCGCGTTTTCCGGGCGGTGGCAATTCGCGGGGTTCCGGCAGGAATAGCGACACCAGGCAATCCGCCAGCCAGCCGTCGGAGACCTATCGAGGCGTGGTGCGAAAACTGGATGCTTCATCCATGGATTTGGAAATTGAAGACACCCGGTTTCTGATTATCGATTTCTCGAACGCCAATCCCAAACCGTCCGACCTCAAAGTTGGCGATGGCTTGGACGTAACGGCCACCGCGGACAAAGAGGGAAATTTCCACGCCACCAGCATCCAATTCAACCGGGACATTGCGCAGACCATCAACGACCGTGACGGTATCGCCCTGCAGCAGGAAGGACGAACCGGGCCCCCGCCGACGATTTTGGTCAGGCCGGATTCTTCGTCGGCAAATAACGGGGACGATTCGGGGCCGCCGGTATTGAAGCACGGAAAACCTGCCGCGCGCGCCTCCACTCCCATTCCGGACGACGATGCACCGAGCACGCCGCAGCGAACGAACACCGGGGCCGAGCCGGCAAGGCCCGCCGCCAATCCGCATTTGGCTCTCATTGAAAAAGCCCGCGAGGTCGCATCCAAATTTCTGGAAGGTTTGCCGAACTACGTTGTCCAGGAATCCGCCACGCGCTATGTCAGCGAAACGCGGCAGCCGAGTTGGAACGTGGTCGACGTGGTTTCCGCCGAAGTGGTCTTCGAGGAACACAGGGAGAGCTATCGAAATCTGCAGATCAACGGGAAGCCGTCGAAGAAGCCGCCCGAGGAATCGGGCGCCTGGTCCACCGGTGAATTTGGAACCATTCTGGGGAACCTCTTCTCCCCTTACACGGATGCCGATTTCAAGTTCGCGCAGGACGACACCATCATCCACCGAGCCGCTTCCGTGTTCGACTTCAAAGTGCAGCGCGTGCGGGCATCCTGGCGAATCTGGACCACGGGACAGTACATCATGCCAGCCTATCGAGGCTCGGTCTGGATCGACAAACAGACCGGAGACGTGCTGCGCATAGAGATGCAGGCCAAGGAAATTCCCGAGGCGTTTCCCGAGATCACGGTCGAAACCGCCGTCGATTACGATTCCATACGCCTGGGAACGCCAGAGCAATTCCTGCTGCCGGTGCATTCAGAAGCGTTGAGCTGCTGGCGAGGCTCCAACGATTGCCAACGGAACGTCATCGAGTTCCGCAACTATCACAAGTTCACGGGCGAATCGAACATCGAGTTTAAGTAGCGATTCCAAACAGCGGCCAGTGTTTCTCGGGAAGCTTCACCGGTCTCAAATCCGCTCCTAAAAACAGATGCTTGGTTTGGCCGGCCGCGAGTTGACGGCCGCTCGGCGCGTCGCTGATTTCGTAATGAAACTCCACCGCGCGCCGGTTCGCAGTGGCTATCCAGGTCTTCACCGCAATCTCCTCGTCGTAGCGCGCCGGACGAAGATACCTGCAACGCGCCTCCACCACCGCCAGCCGAATCCCGTCGTCCACTTCCATATCGCGGTATCGGCCTCCGGCGGCGCGGAAATACTCGGCTCGCCCAACCTCCATCCAGACCAGGTAGTTGGCGTAATAAACCACGCCCATCTGGTCGGTCTCGGCGTAGCGCACGCGCAGACGCGTCTCATGCGAACGAACCGGTGTTTCGTCAGTCGGATTTTCGTCAGGCATTCTTGTTGTTCTTGCGGAGCCGCCGCAGATCTTTGGCCGTGAATAGCATGTCTTTGGGGCGAGTTCTTCGTTCGCGGCAGTGGGCGAGGTAAAGATATCCGTAGCTGCGCGTGATATAGTCGTCCGCCGAAAAGCCGAGCAGCACCGCCACGCGATCGATCCAGCGCGGACTGCCCTCGATCTCAAGAAAATTGCCGATTGGCGTCTCGTCCAGCATGACTTTACCGATGCCCGGGGCTTTCGCGTACTCCGTGCGGAACTTCTCGTAGCGAAAGATGGGATGATAACCGATCTCGTTCAAAATCCGCTCGAGTGCGGTGGCATCCGGAAAACTCATTTCAATTTCTTGCCGCTTTTTGTACCGGCCCGGCTGGGATGGTCCCTTGAAGGTGAGCACCGAATGTACACCTACCCGCCGAACCCGGATCAGCTTTCCATGGCTCCGCAGCAGCCGTTTGGGCGTGTCGAAAAGCACGTTGGATTCATGCAGGCGGCTCTTGGAAACGCGAAAACCCCGGTCGCGCAGAGCACGCCGGATTTTTTCCAGCTTATCGGGAAGGCGCAGCTTGATTTCGATTTCGAACTTCACTGGCTTTTCTCTTATAACAGCAGAACCGCCGCGCTCACAAGCCGCAACAATTGTTTCGGAGAAGAGTCCCACTAGCAGGGCCGTTATACTGGAGTTATGCCGGGTCTGGTCAAATTGTCGGCCGCTCCGAAGCTCGACTTGAGAATCCTCAAAGCCAAGCAGGAGAAGCTGTTCTCGATTCTGAAGCCGATGCGGCGCATCATCGTGGCGTATTCCGGCGGCGCCGACTCAGCCTACCTGGCCTGGGCCGCGCATCGCGTGCTGGGCGACGACGCGCTGGCAATCACGGCCGATTCAGCGTCTATTCCCGAATCGCATAAACACGACGCGGAGGAATTCGCGCGCGAATGCGGATTCCGGCACGAGTACATCGAGACCCGCGAGTTCGATAATCCGGACTACATAAAAAACGATCCGAATCGCTGTTTCCATTGCAAGGACGAACTCTTCACTCGCCTGGAGATCGTGGCGCGCGAACGCGGCATCGAGCACATCGCCTACGGAGTGAATGTGGATGATCTGGGCGACTACCGGCCCGGGCAGCACGCCGCCAAGCTGCACCAAGCCAAAGCGCCGCTGGTGGACGCCGGCTTGACCAAGGCAGAAATCCGCGAGTTGTCGCGCCTCACCGGCTTGTCCACGTGGGACCGCCCCGCGGCGGCTTGCCTCAGCTCGCGCATCCCTTACGGAACACCCGTGACTCTAGAAAATATCAAGACTGTCGAACGCGGCGAAGAAGCCATCCGCCATCTTGGCTTCCGCCAATTCCGCGTGCGGTTCCACGGCCAACTGGTCCGCATAGAAATCGCGAAGGATGAACTCGCGACCGCGCTCACTCCCGAAATGGCTCAGAGGTTCGTTGAAATCTTCAAGCCGCTGGGATTCCATTACGTGACTATCGATTTGGAAGGCTACCGGCAGGGTTCGCTCAACTCAGTTTTGGCGAGCTAGTTTCTCGTCCCGATGCTTTCGGTGCGCCCCGCCAGCGGTTTCACGATCGATCCGCCGCAGACTCCCACGCCCGTGGTCAGCAGGGCGTTGAGCAGATTGTAGAGCACCGCGTACACCATCTGTTCGGTCACTGCCTGCTTCCCCGGCAAACGAAACGACGCCGGCAGCTCCTTGGTGATTTGCACCCGAACCGAACCCGGCAGCGTCCGCCCCGACCGGTCTTTCTGATTGGCGAGCGACATCGGGGTTTGCAGCACCGCGCCGGTCTTTCCGTCCACATAGAACTGGCAACGCGAAAACCAACCCAGGTTGCCGGGGTCGGCCGCGTCAAATAACAAAAGCGGCGCCTGGCGGTCTACCGCGGAGAGATACAGGCACATGGATCGTTGGCTCTCTTCGATCCGATATTCGAACCCCACCTGCTTGACGATGTTCGCCACAAAATCCGGATCGAGCTCGAGCAGCAGGAACTTATGAGCCCCCGCTAACAACACCTGCATCAAACTATTGTAGCCCGTCCGGGGAAAATGCCTATTCGCAGGTTCGCGATATAATGACAAAGGAGTTTCCCACTTGTCCATTCGAAGATTTTTGCGCTTGAGCGCTCACATCCAAATGCTGCCCGTGCTCGAAAGCGGCGAAGAGACGCTGGTGGGCGGCCAGGCCGTCATGGAAGGCGTCATGATGCGCGCCCCGCACAGCTATTGTGTCGCCGTGCGCAAGCCCAATGGCGAGATTGTCACCGAACAGAGCCCTCTGCCGCGCGTTTCCGAGAAATATCCCCTTTTCAAACTGCCGATTTTGCGTGGACTTGGAACGCTTGGACACGCCATGTACCTGGGCGTGAAAGCGCTCCAGTTTTCCGCCAATGTGGCGCTGGGCGAGGAAACCAAAAACATGGAGAAACCGCCCGAGCTCAGCGGTTGGATGATGGCCGCGCCGCTGGCGTTCTCGCTGCTGTTTTTCCTGTTCATGTACAAATTCGTGCCGCTGTTCCTGGCCACCCAGCTCGGCAAGGCAGTCCCCTCGCTGCACGGCCGCTTCGCGGTGAACATGATGGACGGTTTGATTCGCCTGGTCCTCTTCCTCGGATTCCTCTACATTATTTCGCGCATGAAGGACATTCGCCGCATGTTCCAATATCACGGCGCCGAACACAAGGTGGTCTTCAATTTCGAATCTGGGCAACCCGTCACTGTCGAAAACGCGCAGAAGTTCGTTACCTTCCATCCGCGCTGCGGGACCAGTTTCCTGCTGCTCGTGATGGTGATCGCAATTCTGGTCTATCCGCTGCTGCCCTTCGACGGATTCGCCGCGAAACTGATCGCCCGCATCGCGCTGCTCCCGCTGATCGTCGGCGTCGCCTATGAATTGATCCGCTACGCGGCCCGGCATCAGCAGGGCATGATGGCAGCCCTGACCGCGCCCGGTTTGTGGTTGCAGCGCGTGACCACGCAGCCGCCCTCCGACGAGCAAGCCAGTGTCGCGATTCACGCGCTGGACGGCGCAATGCAGCTCGAAGAAGCGCAAGGCGGCGAGTTGGTGATCGCTTAACGCGCCCGGCCATAGCTAGAGCCCGCCATGCAATATTCGCAAAAGCTCAACGAGATGGAAGCCAGGTTTGACGACCTGACGCGCCAGATGGCGGATCCGGCCGTAATTTCCGATGGCGAAACCTATCGCAAAGTCGCCAAGGAGCGCTCCGAGCTCGAAGACGCCGTCACCAAATATCGCGACTATCAGCAGGTCAAGCGTAACTACGACGAAGCGCGTTCCATGGTCGACGATCCCGACGCTGAGTTGCGCCAGATGGCCAACGATGAAATCCTGCGGCTGGAGCCGGAGTTGGCTCGCATCGAGGGAGAGCTGAAGGTGCTGTTGCTTCCCAAGGACCCGCTGGACGAGAAAAACGTCGTGCTCGAAATTCGCGCCGGCACCGGCGGCGACGAAGCCACGCTGTTCGCGGCCGAAGTCTTCCGCATGTATTCCCGCTATGCCGAGTCGCAGCGCTGGCGCGTGGAAGTGACGTCGGCCAGCGAATCCGCCGTCGGCGGCTTGAAGGAAGTGATCGCGCTCATCAGCGGCAACAAGGTGTACAGCCATCTGAAGTACGAAAGCGGCGTGCATCGCGTGCAGCGCGTGCCGGCCACCGAGCAGCAGGGCCGCGTGCATACGTCGGCCATCACGGTGGCGGTGATGCCGGAAGCCGACGAGGTCGAGATCAAGCTGGAAGCCAAGGACGTGCGCATCGATACGTTTTGTTCCTCGGGACCCGGCGGCCAATCCGTGAACACCACGTACTCGGCCGTGCGGCTCACGCACTTGCCCACCGGTCTGATCGTCTCCTGCCAGGACGAAAAATCGCAGATCAAGAATCGCGCCAAGGCCGAGCGGGTGCTGCGCTCGCGGCTCTATGAGATGGAGCTGGAGAAACAGCGCGAGGCCATCGGAGCCGAGCGGCGCAGCATGGTGGGCTCGGGCGATCGCAGCGAAAAGATCCGCACCTACAATTTCCCGCAGAACCGCGTCACCGACCATCGCATCGGCCTGACGCTGCACCAGCTCGACCTGATCATGGAGGGCCGCTTGGATCCACTGATCTCCGCGCTCACCAACTACCAACAGGGCGAAGCCGCCTAGCTCCACTTGACCATCTACACCGCTCTCGTCCAGGGCGCCAAGCTCCTCGAGGACGAAGCCGTCATCGCTCCAAGACTCACGGCCGAAGTTCTTTTGATGCACGCGCTCCATCGCGAGCGCAGCTATCTATACGGGCATCCGGAAGAAGAACTGGCCGAGGTCGCCTGGATCCACTATGGCCGCTACCTGCACGAGCGCATGAAGGGCAAGCCGACCCAATACATCACCGGACGCCAGGAGTTTTACGGCCGCGATTTTCGCGTGACGCCGGCTGTTCTGATCCCGCGCCCGGAGACCGAGCACCTGGTGGAAGCTGCCATCGCACGCATAAAACCGAACGACCTGGTGCTCGACGTCGGCACGGGCTCAGGCGCGATTGCGATCACTTTGGCGCTGGAAACTCACGCACTCGTTTTCGCCACCGACATTTCCGCCGCGGCGTTGAGTGTCGCGCAAATCAACGCTCGGCAGCTCTCAGCCGGCGTCCATTACTTGCTCGGCAATCTTGTGGACGCCTTTCGCGATCGAAGCATTGATGTCCTGGTTTCCAACCCTCCCTATGTTCCGAGAACGGACGAACCCGGCCTCCAGCGCGAGGTTCGCGATTATGAACCGCACGTCGCACTCTTTGCCGGGCCCACCGGCCTTGAAGTGTATGAACGACTGATCGCCGACGCCGCCCGCGTCCTGCGCCCCGGCGGCTGGCTGCTGCTCGAACTCGGCTACAATTCGTTAGATCCGGTGCGCGCGATGCTGCAACGCGAGTGGAGGGAAATCACCGCCCGGCACGATCTGGCCGGCCTTCCGCGCGTGATCGCCGCCAGGCAGGACCCGTTAGAGGTGTAAGACGCATGGCGGGGATACCAAAATTCGGCAAGGTTCTATTCAGCGGCAGCCGCTTCATTTTCTGGGTGCTGAGCCCCTTCCTCCTACTCTTCATGTTCGCGACGCCGCTCCTTGTACACGAATGGTGGCCCTGGTCGAATGTCCTCGTTTTCGCGCTCGACGCGATCGCGGTGCTACTACTACTCGCTCTCTACGACGTGAAGCGGTTCTGGTGGGGGGCTCGTGGGGTCACCGCTATTGTGTTTCTTTCCTTCGTTGTATACCTTGCCGACGAGATCCGAAGTGGCAAACCGTGGCGATTCGGTCAAGAATCGCCACTAGAGGCGCTGCTTGGTTTACTCATTGTCGGCCTCCCTTCTCTCCGCTACACCCTAGTTGGTCGTTTCGGAGGACCGGAGCAGTGAAATGAAAACATATTTCCACGTCGACATGGACGCCTTCTTCGTTTCCGTCGAAGAACTCTTCGACCCTTCGCTCATCGGCAAGCCCGTGGTCGTCGGTGGAAAAGCCAACCAGCGCGGCGTCGTCTCGGCCGCTTCTTACGCTGCCCGCAAATTCGGCGTTCACTCCGCGATGCCGCTCAGAACTGCCGCCAGGCTGTGCCCGCAAGCCATCTTCGTCGAGGGCCACCCCTCGCGGTATCGGGAATACTCGGGCAAGGTTTACCAGGTGCTCAAGAGTTTCTCGCCGCAAGTGGACATGGCATCGGTCGACGAAGCCTACATGGATCTCACCGGCACCGAGCGCCTCCACGGGCCGCCGCTTTCGGCCGCACACCGGCTGCACAACGCCGTGAAACGCGACACCGCGCTCAATTGCTCCATCGGCATCTCTACATCCCGCATGGTCGCAAAAGTCGCATCCGACCAAGCCAAGCCCAACGGCGTGCTCTGGGTGCTGCCCGGCGAAGAGGCCCGGTTCCTCGCGCCGCTCGACGTCCGAAAAATCCCCGGCGTCGGCAAGGTCACCGAAAAGAATCTGCAAGCCTGGGGCGTTCGCAAAGTCGGCGACCTGGCCGCGCTCGATGAAGATTTCCTGCGCCAGCACCTCGGCCAATGGGGCTTGGCGCTGGCCGGAAAATCGCGCGGCATGGACGCGGGTGGCTGGTTCGACGGGGAGGTCGGCGACGACAACACGCCCAAATCTATCAGCCACGAGTTCACTTTCAACGAGGACACCGCCGACGCGGATGCGCTGGAATCCACGCTCGCGCGGCTCTCCGAAATGGTGGCCCGCCGCCTGCGCGAACACGACCTTCACGCCCGCACCATCCAGTTGAAACTCCGCTATTCCGATTTCTCCACTATCACCCGCGCGCATTCCTTCGATCACGGCACGCAGCTCGACACCGAAATTTTCCGCGAGATACGCGCCCTGTTCCGCGCCAATCGAAAACCCAACGCGACCATCCGGCTGCTGGGCGTCCATGCCTCCGGCCTGAAACCCGCCGAAGGCCAGCTCAACATGCTCGAAGAACCGAACACCGACCGCTGGCGCAAGGCTATGTCCGCCGTGGATCGCCTGCGCGACAAGTTTGGAGAGGACAGCGTTGCGCTCGCCATGGGCATGAAGGGCCGCTTCCGCGAGCGCGTGCACGAGAATCCCGCGGGGCTCCCTGGCAAGACTCCTGGCGAGGACAAGGCACCGTAGCGCTAAACTAACTATCAGGCAGACCTGGAAATGAAACAACTCATCGAAGACATCGCGAAGGCTCTCGTGGATTTGCCCGACCAGGTCACCGTCAGCGAGGTGCAGGGCGAGCAGGTCACCGTGCTGGAGTTAAAGGTCGCGCCCAGCGACTTGGGGAAAGTCATTGGCAAGCAGGGTCGAACAGCCCGATCCATTCGCACCCTCCTGGGCGCTGCCGGAATGAAGCTGAACCGCCGGTTCACGCTGGAAATTCTGGAATAGATCTGAAGCTCGTCACCATCGCGCGCCTCGTTCGCGCACGCGGGAACAAAGGAGAGCTGGCCGCTCTACCGCTCTCAAGCCAACCTGCCCGCGTGGGCTCTGTGCTCGTGAACGGCGTCCCCATGGAAGTGGAAAACACCTGGATGCACGGGGATCATCTCATCCTCAAGTTCAAGGGCGTCGACTCGATTTCAGACGCTGAGAAGCTGGCCGGAGCGGAAGTTGCGATCCCCTTCGAGCAGCGGGCGGCTCTCGACGAGCAGGAGTTCTATCAATCGGACTTGATCGGCTGCGAAGTGGTGGACGCGGCCGGCCGCTCGCTCGGAATCGTGGAGGATTTCGAGGAAACGGGCGGCACTCCGCTCCTCCGGATCGGCGCAAATCTGCTCATCCCTTTCGCCAAATCCATCTGCACCAAAATCGATCTTGACCGCAAGCAGATCACGGTGAATCCCCCCGACGGCCTGCTGGATCTTAACCAGCCACCAGCAACCAGCCACTAGCCGCTATGGTCTTCCGTGTCTTAACCATATTTCCCGACTTCTTCCAAGGCCCCCTCCAATACGGCGTGGTCGCAAAAGCCGCCGAGGCCGGCCTGATCCAGATCCACATCCACGATCTCCGCACCTTCACCCACGACCGGCATCGCACCGTCGACGATCGGCCCTTCGGAGGCGGCGAAGGCATGCTCCTGAAACCGGCGCCCATCTTCGAAGCCGTCGAAAGCATCTGGCCCGGGCGGGCAGTTGGCCGCAATCCCGACCAGCGCCTGATCCTGCTCTCCGCCCAAGGCCGGCGCTTCGATCAGAAAGCGGCACGCCGCCTGAGTCAATACCAAGAGATCTTTCTCATTTGTGGCCGATACGAAGGCGTCGACGAACGCGTGGCCGAGCACCTGGCAGACGAAGAGCTTTCCATCGGCGACTTCGTGCTCAGCGGCGGCGAACTTGCGGCGGCCCTGGTAATCGATTGCGTGGCCCGGCTCCTCCCCGGCGTCCTCGGCAACGAAGACTCGGCCGTCCAGGAATCCTTCACTGCACCTGAACTCCTGGACTGCCCGCAGTACACCCGCCCCGCAGATTTCCGCGGCTGGAAAGTTCCAGAAGTACTATTGAGCGGCAATCACGAAGAGATCCGGAACTGGCGCCGGCAGGCCGCCCGGGAGAAGACTGCGCGGCAGCGCCCGGATCTACTACAATGAAGATTCAAGGATTTGTCACATGCCGAACCCCCTATTGACCAAGATTGTCGCCAAACATCACCGCCAGGTGCCGGAATTCCGCCCTGGCGACACCATCCGCGTCCACGTCAAAATTAAGGAAGGCGACAAAGAGCGCCTCCAGGCGTTTGAAGGCGTCGTCATCGCTCGCAAGAATGAGGGACTCGGCCAAACCGTCACGGTGCGAAAGATCAGCTTCGGCCAGGGTGTCGAGCGCATTTTCCCGATCCACGCCCCCGTGATTGACCACATCGACGTGGTTCGCACCGGCCGCGTGCGGCGCGCCAAGCTTTATTATCTGCGTGAGCTCAAGGGTAAAGCAGCACGCCTCCGAGAACGCGAGTAATCAGCGCTCTGGCGCGCACTCCCGAGTAATGAGGTGCCAGGGAAAATACGAGCGCGAGGCCCGCGCGCAGGGCTTCCAACACATCGCCGGTGTCGATGAAGTCGGCCGTGGCGCTTTGTTCGGCCCGGTGTTCGCCGCCGCCGTCATTTTATCGCCAGACCGCCCCATCCGCGGCCTCAAGGACAGCAAGCTGCTGGATGCCGAACGCCGCGAGACGCTGGCCCCGCGAATTCGCGAGCGCGCTGTCGCCTGGTCCGTCGCCGCCGTGGACGCGTTCGAAATCGACCGCATCAACATCCTTCAGGCCTCGCGCCTGGCCATGCGCCGTGCCATCCAGCGGCTCACTCCCGCCCCCGATTACCTGCTCGTCGACGCGGTAACCGTGGACCTTCCAACCGCTCAGCGCGCCCTGATCCACGGCGATACGTTATCGCAATGCATCGCGGCCGCGTCTATCGTTGCGAAGGTGGCGCGCGACGCTTGCATGCGCGAATGGGACCTGGTCTTCCCTCAATACGGTCTTAAGAACAACAAGGGATATTCAACGGATGAGCACTGGAAGGCGCTGGAAACCCACGGCCCCACGGCGTTGCATCGCTTCAGCTTCTGGCCGGTGCGCGAACACGCGCCGCACACGCTGTGGACCGGCTACCCGCGCCAGGCCGATTTGTTTGAGTCGGAACCGAGCCGCGACCTAGAACCGAGCCGCGACCGTCAGGGAGCGGTCACAGAGGATGCCGCATGCGTCCCGTAGATGTCCACGCCGTGGAGCGCGTCAAGCACGGCTGGGCGCATAAACTGGGCATTATCTTATTCGTCGTCGTCTGCTTCGAAGTGGGAGTTTTCCTGCTTATTTTTCCCTGGACACAGCAATGGGACGGCAACTCGCTTGCCAACCTGATTCCCGGGCTGCGCGACTATTGGAGCAGTTCCTACTTCCGCGGCGCCTGGAGCGGTCTGGGCCTGCTCAACATCTATATTTCGATTGGCGAGCTGATGCGCCTGCGCCGCCCAAGCGGTCCGCCCGCTGATCGACTGGCCGCCTGATAAACTGAAAGCGTCACGTTATGAAACCCCAGTTATGAAACCCACCATTGATCGTGGAAAGCCGGCAGCGGCAGCCGAAACGAGCGCCCCGGCGCCGGTTGCCCGGCCTGACCCGCCTCGCGGAACCATCGCCGAATGGACCATCACCATTCTGCTCTTGCTGTTCGGCACCACCACCCTGGTGCAGGCTTTCGTGATTCCCACCGGGTCCATGGAAGACACGCTGCTCATCGGCGATCACCTTTTGGTGGACAAACTGGCGTACGCGCCCGCCGGCAGCTTCAGCAAATATATCCTGCCGTATGAGACGCCCCGCGACGGCGACATCATCGTGTTCCGCTATCCCGTGGATATCACGCAGACCTTCGTCAAGCGCGTGGTTGGAGTGGCCGGAGATCACATCAAGATCATCGACCAGCAGGTGTATCGCAACGGAAAGAAGCTGGTCGAGCCTTACGTGGTGCACAAAAATCCGTATCCGGATTCGTTCCGCGACAACTTCCCGAGCAGCGAGGCGAATTTCACCCTGCTCGACCGCGGCCGCGACATGCTGGCTGCCAACGTGGTCGGCGGCGAAGTGGTAGTTCCGCCCAATTCGTTCTTCGCCATGGGCGATAACCGCGACAATTCGCTCGACAGCCGCTATTGGGGCTTCGTCCCGCGCGGAAACATCATTGGCAAGCCGCTCATCATCTACTGGTCCTACAATGCCAGCACCGAGAGCCTGGCCAGTTCGTCCGTCAACAGTCTCGCCAGCCATTTCCTGGATCTGGCCGAGCATTTCTTCACCAAGACCCGCTGGGATCGAACATTCCGGCTGATCCATGGCTACTACAACTACTAAGCCCGCACTACCCGCGCCGCCGCCGGAACCCAGGCAGCGCCACTCCGTCGCCGAGTGGACTATCACTATCCTGATTCTTCTATTCGGAACTTCCACTATCGCGCAGCCCTTTGTGATTCCGACGTCCTCCATGCACAACACCTTGCTTACCGGCGACCACTTGATCGTCGACAAGCTGGCCTATGCGCCGCCGGACGCCTTCAGCAAACACCTGCTGCCTTATGAAGACGTGCAGCGCGGCGACATCATCGTTTTTCTCCATCCGGCGACGCTCAAAGAAGACCTCGTCAAGCGCTGCATTGGCGTGCCGGGCGATCGCATCAAGATGTCCAACAAGCAGGTCTATATCAACGGCAAACTGCTGAAAGAACCCTACGTTATTCATCAAGACGATTTCTTGCTCTATCGCGACAACTTCCCGCAGGGCCAGCCCGAGTACACCGAGGATCCGCAAATGGCCACGCGCGCTGCTAAAATGCTGCGCGACGACGTTGTCAATGGCGAGCTCGTGGTGCCTCCCGGCAATTACTTCGCGATGGGCGACAATCGCGATAATTCACTCGACAGCCGCTACTGGGGTTTGGTGCCGCGCGATAACATCATTGGAAAGCCGCTTATCATATTCTGGTCCTACGACGCCCCAACCGAAGATCTGTTGGATTACAACTTGCACCACGTGTTCGATCTCGCCACGCACTTCTTCACCAAGACCCGCTGGAACCGCACCTTGAAATCGATCCACGGCTATCACGCCTATTCACTGAATTGATGCCGAGCTCAGCCCACCATTACGGCCTGATTCTGGCCGGCGGCCGAGGTACGCGCTTCTGGCCCCGCAGCCGCCGCTCGCACTCCAAGCAGGTGCTGCGCTTCCTCGGCGAGCGATCCCTGATCCAGCAGACCGTAGACCGTCTGAGCCCGGCGATCCCGCCCGAGCGCCTTTGGATTCTCACCAACGATCATCTGCGCGCCGAAATCGTGCGCCAATTGCCGGAAGTACCCCAGAGCCAGATCCTGGCCGAACCCGCGCAGCGCAACACTGCCCCAGCCATAGGTCTTGCCGCTCACATCCTTCAATCCGTCGATCCAAACGCCGTCATGGGCGTCTTCCCTTCCGACCACGTGATCGCGAAGCCCGCGCGTTATCTGCGATTCGTTCGTGCCGCGTTGCGCGCGGCCACGGATGGAAAGATTGTCGTACTCGGCATCCAAGCGCGCTGGCCCGAGACCGGCTACGGCTACGTTGAGTTTCCGAAGAATGTCCAGGCCGGATCGCTTGCGCCTGTGGCGGTTCGACGCTTTCGCGAAAAACCGGATCTCAAAACCGCGCGCCGCTACGTGAAAGCCGGCAACTTCTACTGGAACGCGGGCATGTTCTTTTGGAAAACCTCCGTATTATTGGGCGCGCTGCGCGAATACTTGCCTAGGACCGCGACCCTGCTCGCCAGCTTGCCCGAGTTCTCCAATCGCCGCTTCCATTCAAAGCTGAAGGAAGCGTTCCCCAACTGCGAGAATATTTCGATCGACTACGCCGTGCTCGAGAAATCGCCTCATGTTGCCGGCTTTGCCACGGACGATTTTGGGTGGAACGATGTTGGAAGCTGGAATGCGGTCTACGAGCTGCTGGCGCGCGACGAAAACGGCAACGTCTTTCGCGGCGAAGCTCTGGCTCGATCCAGTTCGGGCAACTATGTGGATGCCGAAGGCAAGCTGATCGCGCTGTTAGGCGTGAAGGATCTGGTGGTGGTTGATACGCCCGACGCGCTGCTGATCGCCGACCGCTCGCGCGCGCAGGAAGTGGGCGACATCGTCAAGGAACTAGAGAAGCGGCACCACCACTTGCTCTAGGTCCCTATTTTGCCGGCATGTTCTCGCTGAACCACTGCACAACCCGCGCGAAACGGTCGCGAATGTGCTGCGGATCGTGGAACCCGTGCCCCTCGCCCGGGTAAAGTACAAACTCCGTCTTCACTCCGAACGTCTTCAACGCGTGCCAGAATTCATACGACTGCGCCGGCGGACACTCGGCATCGCGCTCGCCCACCATCACTAGCGTGGGCGTCTTCACGTTCTTGATGAAATTGATGGGCGAGCTTTTCGCGTACACTGCCGGATCGTCATAGACGGACGCGCCGAAATAAGGAATCATCCACTGATCGATCCCGTTCTCGCCGTAGTAGCTTTGCCAATTAGCGATGCCCGCGCCCGCGAACGCTGCGCGAAACCGATTGGTCTGCGTTACCGTCCACATCGTCATGTAGCCGCCGTAGCTCCAGCCGGCGATGCCCACTCGTTCGTTGTCCACTGGATAAGTCTTCACTACCGCGTCCACGCCCGCCAGAATATCGCCCAGATCGCCATGGCCAAAATCCTTCGCATTGGCGCGTGTAAAAGCTTCGCCTTCCCCATAGCTGCCGCGCGGATTGGGCATGAACACGAAGTAGCCTTGTGCGGAAAAAAGCTGCAGCGGCAGCCCCGACCGCGGCCAACTCGGCCGAACCCCCGCCGCCGGGCCGCCGTGAACCGCCACAATCATCGGATAGCGCTTGCTAGGATCGTAAGGCTGCGGCAACACCAGCCAGCCTTGCACGTCGAAAGTCCCGTTCTTCCATTCGATGCTCTTGGTCTCGCCCCACTCCCGCTGCTGCGCGTCGTTGGAATGCGTGAGCTGTTGCCACTTCCCGGTTGCGCCGGCCCACACCTCCGGCGGCTGGTCGAAGGAGCTGCGCACCACTGCGCTCGAACCCGCATCGCCCGAAAATAACACGCTCTCCGCGCCCTTCCACGCCGTCTCCACGCTTCCCGACGCCAGGTCCAACGTCGAGATGGCCGAGTCTCCGGAAATGTTTTCCGTCATCACAATCTGCTTCGATGACGGCGACCATCGGAACCAATTGGGCGATGCTTTTCGATCCGGCGTCAAATCGCGCACCTCGCCGCCCCCCGCCGGAATCGCGTAAATATCGCCTCCCGTAACGCCTTCGTCGCTCATCAAGCCGCCGATGAATGCGATGGTTTTCCCATCCGGCGACCAGCGCACGTTCGCCGCTTGCATCGCCGGCTTTAAGATGTGCCGCACTGCGCCCGATTCCGCGTTAACCGCGAAAAGTTCCGCGACGTACCAATTGTCGTCGCCGTCGCCCGGAGCAGCCAGATAAGCCAGCTCCTTGCCGTCGGGCGCCCAATCGAATTCATACACGTACATGTCCGCCGGCGAAATAATGCGCGCGGCTCCCGCTGTGCCCCCAGATGCGGGGTTGACGATCGCGAGGCGCTTCTCCATAACCGTAGAAGCGATCACGCCCGTTTCCGCGGCGGTCGCTTCCGTGGGGCCCGGCACGCGGCTGCTGCCTTCGATCTGAAGCAGCGCGATACTCTTTCCATCCGGCGACCACTGCGGCTGCTCGACGTAACCCTTGAGTTCGCCGATCTTGCGAGGTTTTCCACGGCCAGGTTTCACCACCACGTACAACTGCAGCTGCCCGTGCGAATCGGCGTCGGAGAGAAATGCCAACCTGCCATCCGGCGACCATGCCAGCCCCTGCGCCATCAAACTTGGATCGCCAATACGCTTGACCCCGGCGCCCGCGTCACGCAAATCTTTGACGTAAACGGAAATGCTCGGGGGATCGCTCTCCATTTTGCCCGGGCCCGACTCGATCCAAGCCACCTTGCCGCCGTCGGGAGAAATCGCCACCTCGCGAAAATCGTGCAGAGCAAAAAGCGAATTCTGCGCGGCTTCCAGAGAAGGCGGACCAGCCGCCAGCGGCAGTCGCAATATCAGAAGAGCTATTGAGAAGATGAATGCGCGCAAATCGTAGTATAGCCTTGCGCCGCCATGCGCGCTATACGCGCCACTACTGAGCTGACTGCGGACTCCGGAACGTCCGCTCCTTAACTGAGTAACCGGCAGGAACCGCGAACAGCGCCGGATCCGGCTCCACGCGGCTGAGCCCGCTCAACTGATACGACGTCTCGCCAAAGCGCGGATCGCTGGTCTTGCTCTGGACCACCACCTGCAAATCCGACGAATACCAAGTCTCCGTAACGATGTCGATTTCCTTCTCGTTGCCTTCCTTGCCCGCCGCGATCGCGCGCGTCACTCGCTTGCCTTGCGCCGAGATCCCTTGAATCACCTGCGTGCCCAGATCCTCTGTCTTCACGGCTGCGTTCGCTGCCGGCCCCCGTGTGCGAGCCTCCTCGGATCCCGCCGGGCGGGCGTGTATCTGCATCGAGGTGCCGGTCTTGGCTGCCGGATTGAGCGCATAACTCACACCAGCCACCGGATCGTGAATGACGATGGCGCGAGCCGATTCGCCCGCCGTCGCGGATAGAGCGCCAACCGCCGCTATGGACCGGTCCATACGCGTGCGCCCCTGGCTGTCGCGCGCAACCGACGCCGTGGTGGTGCGTTGAATATGATCGCCGTTGGCCAGAGTTTGCGTAAACTGCGTCACGGCCTGCGCCGAATACGGCGCGCCGGTCACAACTTTATTGGAAATGCCGAATTCGGCGCGCACCAGCGCGAAATCTCCAGGCCCACCGGGTCCCATATGCCGGCCCGGACCTTGCGCAAACAGGCTGGTAGCCACCAGTCCAGCAAGCGAAATAATCGATAGTCTACTCAGCATGACCTTCCTCCTTCACAAGCTATTGCACCAGCCTATTGCACCAGCCGCACTCCGCGCGCCAAGCCATCCTGGCCCAGCAATAGCTCGGCTTGCACCTCATCGGCGCGCTCTTCATCCACCGGAAAGCCCATCGACCGCAGGGACGAGACCGGCAATTGAACTCGAACCACCATTGCGTTTTCCATGTCCGGCAACGCTTCGGCCTGGGGTAAGGGATAAAAGCTCGCGTCCGCCTCTTCCTCAGCGGCAACAGGCGAAGTGGCCACCTGGGCAGCAGACGGCACGCCCGCGGCCGGTTTTGGCGCCTCCCGAACCCACAACAGCAGCGCGATTCCAGCGGCCACCGCGGCAGCGCCAGCATATGACGTCCAGACCCGCACGCGCTGCCGCCTCCTCCGCTTCCGGAACTCAGCACGAAGCTGGCGCTCCACGCGATCCGGCGCAGCTTGCGGCCCATCCGCCGCCAGCGCCCGTAGATGTTCTAAAAGCTCCTGATTGTATTCCATGCCGTCTTCCATGCCACTGGCCTCAAACCGCAACCCTTTCGCCCGCGCGCAATTTTTCCGTCAGTAGCGCCCGGGCCCGATGCAAACGCGACCGCACGGTTCCCACCGCACATCCCAGCACGCTCGCCGCATCGGCATAATCCCGCTCGTGCAAATCACAGAGAACTACCACTTCGCGATACGCGGGCGGCAGCGCCAGCACCGCTTTCCGCAGCGTTTCAATCCGTTCGTTCCGCGCCAGTTTGCCCGGCAGATCCTGGTGTTCTACGGTCAGCCGGTTGGCATAGTCGCTGTCCGAGTCGTCGAGCACCGTTATGTAAGGTCTCTCGCGCTCCAAGGCTCGCAGCACGATGTTGCGCGCGATGCCGTAGAGAAACGCCGCCACGGATCCACGTTCGCTGTCATAGCGCGCGCCCGCGCCCATCACCACCATAAAAACGTCCTGCGTCACTTCCTCGGCGATGTCCGTTTTCCCGCTCATCTGCAGCGCGAATCGGTACACTACACCCTGATGCCTGCGGTAAAACTCGAGAAACGCGGTTTCATCACCCGCTGAAAGCAGCCGAAGCAGATCGCCATCACTATGGGACGGGGATTCCAGCATTAGTTGATTGCGGCAATCCGCATCGGCCGTTGATAGGGATTCCGCCCGGCGCGGGGAAAAGTTCCATTTATTTCCGCCCGCCCTCATCGCAGCATCACCCCTTCAGCGTAACGATGGTGGTGCCCCATCCGCCGGCCTCCGCCGGTGCGTCCGAAAAGCTTGCAACAAAAGGCGTTTTCGCCAAAATCGACCGTACCAGCTCGCGCTGCACCCCGATTCCACGCCCGTGGATGATTCGCAGAGCGAGGAAGCCCATCCGATGCGCTTCCTCTAGATAATTTTCAACCACCAGCTTCACCTCGCGCGCGGGAACAGTATGCAGATCAAAGACATCGGTCACGGGAATGCGAATAGGTTCTTCGTCCATATTTCATTCCCCGGGCCTCACTGCTGTTAGCCTAGCATTGTGAATCCTTTGCCAGAGTACCAGGCGAGATTGGAGGGCCGCCGCCGGGCGTCGGAGCAACTCAATCGGCAGTTCCACCGGATCGGCAACGCGCGATTGGCGGCCGGTTTTGCCGCGGTTGTGGTCGCTTTCTTCGTCTTTGGAGAAGTTTGGATCTCGGTGTGGTGGCTGTTGATTCCTTTGGCTGTTTTCGCCGCCTTGGTGATCGTCCACGCGCGAGTTGTGGAACGCCTCCAGCGATCGAAACGCGCCATTCAGTTCTACGAACGGGGCCTGGCCCGCCTCGGGGACCATTGGATCGGCTCGGGCGAATCCGGCGAGCGCTTCCGTGACCCCGGCCACGTGTATGCCGAAGATCTCGATCTATTCGGCAAAGGTTCATTGTTCGAGCTGCTTTCCACTGCCCGCACGCGCGCCGGAGAGGATATACTGGCGCGCTGGATGCTGGAGCCTGCGGCCGCAGATGAAGTCGCCGCGCGACACCTGGCCGTCGAGGAGCTTCGCCCGCTGCTCGATTTGCGCGAAGATCTCGCCGTGCTCGGCAGCGCAGTCCGCTCCACGCTCGATCCGGACGCCGCCGCTGCCTGGGGCGAAGCGCCGGAAGTTCGATTCCCCGCCGCAGCCCGCTATGTTGCGCCATTCCTGGCCGCCGCCGTTGTCATTTCGTTCTCGCTCTACATGGCCGGCGTGTTCTCTCGCACGCCCTTCCTGGCAGCGCTGCTGGTTGTGCTGGCCTACGGTTTTTTTGTCGGCTCCCGAACCCTGCAGGTTGCCACCGCGGTCAACTCCCCATCCCACGATCTGGCATTGCTCGCGAAACTGCTCGAACGCATCGAACACGAACCCTTACGCGCCCCGCTGCTCCAACAATTGCACGCTCGATTGAAGACCGGGACTCAATCCATCGCTTCCGCCCAAATCGCGCACCTGGGACGTCTCGTCGCCCGGCTCGATTGGCAGCGCAATCTGGTCTTTATGCCCATTGCCTGGGCTCTGCTATGGGGCGCGCAACTCGCCATGGCAATGGAACGCTGGCGCAAAGTTTCCGGCCGGCACATCCGCGCATGGATCGATACGGCGGGAGAGTTCGAAGCGCTCTGCTCCCTTGCGGGCTATAGCTACGAACACCCTTCAGATGTTTTTCCGGAATTGTCCGAGCTGGCCGGCGGCTTGTTCGAAGCCCAATCCCTGGCCCACCCGCTGATGCCCGCGGCACATTCCGTCCGCAACGATGTCGAGCTTGGCGGCGACACCCGGCTGTGGATCGTCAGCGGCTCCAATATGTCCGGCAAGAGCACGTTGCTGCGAACCATCGGGATCAATGCCGTGCTGGCGTGGGCCGGTGCGCCCGTGCGCGCCGCGCGCCTCAAGATTTCGCCGCTTACTCTGGGTGCTTCCATCCGCGTGCAGGACTCGCTGCAGGATGGGCGCTCGCGCTTCTATGCCGAAATCACGCGCCTGCGCGAAATCGTCGCTCTCACCAATGGCCCTCGCCCGGTGCTGTTCCTGCTCGACGAACTACTGAGCGGCACCAATTCGCACGACCGCCAGGCCGGCGCCAGCGCCATCGTCCGGGCTCTGATCGATCGCGGCGCCATGGGATTGATCACCACCCACGACCTCGCCCTGGCTCACATCGCCGAGGCGCTTCCCGGCCGCGCGGTCAATGTGCATTTCGCGGACACGCTGGAAAACGGCCAACTACATTTCGACTACCGGCTGCAGCCCGGCGTGGTGGAGCGGAGCAACGCCCTGGATCTGATGCGCTCGGTGGGCTTGGAGGTCTAAATAAATAGCTAGAAATTCTCAAGCAACCAGAAATTCGACTCGTAAGTCTGTTGGGCGAACGCAAGCTGACGCCCATCGGGTGAGGGCGAAGCAAAGCCTAGCCAATGATCTCTCCCGCGGTTAAGGAGCTCGCGGATCGTTCCATCCAACTCCATTTGCACGATGAAATACTCGCCGGACTGCACGGCTGCGAAAAGCGCCTTGCCATCGGCCGCCCACGCCAGGGACCATATGTGCCTATAAGGGGGAAGGGGGAAAATTCGTTCCGTTCCATTCCGCAAATCGAGAATGTGGGCTTGCTGGCCAAGCTTATCTACACTGGTAACGGCAATACGGACCCCATCCGGTGAAATGGCAAACAGATCGTCGCCCTGGCTTTTTCCCAAGGCCTTACCCAGGCCCTCCACAGGATCCAGTACGTAATAACTTCTGTGCCCCTGTTCCGAGCGGCTAAAGACACAGGCGCTATCAGGGTGCGAAGGACAGTCGAAACTAGGTGTCTCGTCCATGGGAGCTTCCAGAATTAACTCGGGAGATCCACCCGCAGCGGGTAATCGCATCAACCGCGCCGTTGTCGCTTGGGCTGTGCCAAGAGGGTTCGCCCAGTAAAGAATCCAAGAACCACCGGGAGTCAGTTTGGGCGTTGTTTCCTCATCCGAGGCTGGAATCAAAGGCGCGGCAGTCTGCTGGTCGGTTAGTTGCCTGTAGATCTGGAACTTCCCCGTTCGATTGGATTGGAGGAGAATAGCCTTGCTGTCGGGGGTCCAATTACATGGAAAATCTCGGCTATCGCTGAAGGTGAGACGCCTAGGCACACCAATGCGCGTACCCTTTTCGGTGAGCTCACTAACATACACGTCGTCCCGGTTGCGCAGCTTGGAAACTGCAAGACGGCTGCCGTCCTCGCTTACGCTCGCTGCGAGGGGGGTGACGCCATACCAATTTGTGATTTTTTGGGGCTTCCCTGCAGCCTTTCCCGTTTGCGGGTCAGCCGTGATTTCCCACAGATTCGCTTCCTCGCTCCCGGGATGTCCCTGCAAAGCAAAGAGCAGCCGGCCATCCCGAACCCAACGCAGAGTCGAAAAACTCTCTGTATGTAGCCGAGCATCCTCAAATACTAAGGTCGGAGCGCCCCCGTCCAGGGCAACGGTCCGAACGGCGCCTCCGAACCCGTTCGTGTCTGGGCTTCTCGAAAGGTAAGCCAATCGCTGGCCCGTCGGGGCCCATGCCAGGGTCACGAACCTTTCGCTCTCGCTGCTCACGACCCTTCGCGGGTTTTCCCCGTTCGGCCCCATCACCCAAATGTCACGGAGTTGGCGAGTGGTGAAGGCGATCAATGTTCCCTGCGGCGAAACCACCGCTGCGCGGCTATTCACTCGCAATTTACGAGGAGCGCCACCGAAAACGGATTGGGCCCAGATGACCATGCCATCCGTCGTACCCTCAGCCGTAAGCAGCAATTTTTCTCCATCCGGGAACCAGCTCGCATTCCACAGATGGGTCTGTATTTCCTCTGGAAGAGAGATATCATGCACCTCACCCGTATCGATTACGCTCAAATGGAGACCCCTTGTATCGGCGTAAGCAAGGTGTTTGCCATCGGGCGAGATCTCACCGCCGATGGCGTGATTTTCGGGCGTGTTGTGGGTTAGTTGCCGCTCGGTTAACATCGGCCGGGGCTCGAGCCGCTGACGATTGAACCAAAACCATCCGAAGCCAAGTGCGATCAGGATCAGAGCCGCAGCGCCAATCCAAGACCAGCGCCGAGCCCATGGGGTCGATACCGCTGGCGGTCTAACCGATTCGCTGTCGCGCTTCAGCCGCTTCAGATCGGCGTGCATGTCCGCCGCGTACTGATAGCGCAATTCGCGATCCTTCTCCAGAGCCTTGCCGACGATGCGATCCAGCTCGGGCGGAACGCTCGGATTCGCGGTGCTGGCCGGCGGCGGCGTCAGGCCTAGAACAGCCTGGTGAATCAGCGCCGTGGTCGCGCCGGCGAATGCCGATCTGCCGGTGGCCATTTCGTACAGAACCGCGCCAAAGCTGAAGAGGTCCGTACGAGCGTCCAGTTGTTCCCCGCGCGCCTGCTCCGGCGACATGTAAGGCACCGTCCCGATCACCATGCCTGGGTTCGTCAGATACTCCTCGGTCGGCGGAGCGGTGAACTCGGCGCCCCCCTCGCTCACCGGCGCGGCGACTTTCGCCAGCCCAAAGTCGAGAATCTTGACCTGCCCGAACTTGGTGATGAAGATGTTGGCGGGCTTGATGTCGCGATGTACGATCCCGTTCCGGTGCGCCGCATCCAGTCCATTCGCGATTTGTACCGCCCAGTCCAGCAGCTCTTCCGTCTTTAGCGGCTTGGCTCCGATGCTTTGCTTCAGCGTGTGCCCTTCCAGAAGTTCCATGGCGATAAAGGGCTGTCCCTGGTGCTTGCCGGTTTCATAGACCACGCAGATATTGGGATGATTCAGAGCCGCGGCGGCGCGTGCTTCGCGCCTGAGCCGTTCCAGCGCCTGCGGCGTTCCGCCCAGACCGCCAGGCAGAAACTTTAAGGCCACCGGGCGCGACAACACCAGGTCGTCGGCTCGGTACACTACGCCCATGCCGCCTCGGCCCAGCAAGCTGACGATGCGAAAGTGTCCGCTCACCAAATCGCTGGAAGACAATAGTGTTGCGATCGAAGACTCGGCGGAGACAGCGTCGGCTAGGAAACTCCCGGCCACGGCATCCCGCGAAATCAGCTCTCGTACTTCAGCCACTACGCTGGGGCTTTCATCGGAGTCGTCCAGAATGTCGTCACGCAAGGACGGAGGCTGTTCCAGCGCACGCTCGAACAGAGACTTCACGCGTTGCCAACGCTCGCGAGTCATCCGTATAACTCTTTGTAGAGCCAGGCGCGCGCCATCCGCCATTCGCGGTTGACGGTGCGGGCCGAAATGCCCAGCACTTCCGCGATCTCATCCTCCGACATGCCGGCGAAGAATCGCATCTCAACAACCTGGCATTGGCGGGCATCCACGATCTCCAATCGAGCCAGCGCCTCTTCCAGCATCAGGAGGTCACCCGATCGCGCTTCGGCAATATCCAGAGCCTTATCGAGGCTGATTTCCGGGGCTCCCCCGCCTCGCTTGCCGGCATTGCGCTTGCGGGCGCGATCGATCAGGATCTGGCGCATTACGTGCGCGGCGACCTGGAAGAAATGCGTACGGTCGCGCCAAGGCGTGCCGGCCTGGTCTACCAACCGAAGATACGCTTCGTGGACCAGATCGGTGGTCTGCAGGCTGCGTGCCGATCGCTCCCGGCGCATATGACCCGCCGCGATTTTCCGCAACTCACGGTAGGTCAGGTCCATCAGGCGCGCCTCGCCCTCCGGCTCGCCCTTCCGGAAGGCGCCGAGAAGACGGGTTATCTCGTCATCGCGCGTGCCCTGCATTACGGTTCTCTACATGATACCTGCCTTTTAATTCGCCGCTCCGATGACGCTCCGAGCAATTGGCGGTAATTCCGCCCTTTTCGCGCCATTACCAGTGAGGAGAAAATATGACTCATAGAAAGCAACAGACATTTCTTAGCTTTACATTACTTGCGGCAAGCCTAGTTCTGCCCGCGATGGCTCAACCGAATAAGCCCGGCATCACGGTAATCGATGCTCCGGGTGCGGCCATGGTATCTTCGCCCGCGTGCGCTGGTTCTTGCGGCACCACCGCTTACGCCATGAACGACCTGGGGGACGTGGTGGGTTCCTATACGGACGCGAAAGTCGTGCCGCACGGCTTCCTGCGCCATGCCGACGGTAAATTCATTTCCTTTGACGCCCCCGGAGCGGGCCTGGGGGCCGGCCTCGACCAGGGTACCTACGCCATGAGCATCAACGACCTGGGCGTGATTGCGGGGCTCCTGCAAGACCCCAGCAATGTGTTTCACGCCTTTGTGCACGACTTCTACGGCTTTTTCACAACCTTTGATGCTCCAGGCGCTGGCACGGGCGCCTACCAAGGCACCCAAGCTTTTAGTATCAATCTGGAGGGAGCAACCACCGGGTTTTACATTGACGGAAACAATGTGGCCCACGGCTTCGCTCGATCGCCCTTCGGTGCGATCAAGTCCTTCGACCCGACCGGCTCGGTTTATACTCACCCTTGCGAGGAGACGTGCATCAACTTTGAGGGATCAATCGCCGGGTTTTACGCGGATGCCAACAGCACTGTGCACGGCTTTGTGCGAGATCCGGAGGGGAAGATCACGACATTCGACGCGCCTGGAGCGGGAACGGGTGGCTACAACGGCACCTACGCTGCGAGCATTAATCCGGAGAGCACGATTGCGGGATATTTCACGGACTCCAGTGGCATGGCCCACGGCTTCGTGCGCTATCCCAATGGCTACTTCACCACGTTCAGCGATCCCGACGCGGCCGCATCCGGTTTGGGCACGGCCCCTTTTAGCATTAACGCCGAAGGCGCAACCGCCGGAGAATACTTTGATGCGAGCAACATCATGCACGGATTCGAGCGCGGCCCAGACGGGAAATTCACCACCATCAATGCTCCGAATGCGGTTGGAGGAACACGCCCGACCATGAACAATTGGGCCGGCGCCGTTACGGGCTACTTCTTCGACGCCAACAACGTAATTCACGGCTTCCTGTGGAACCCACCCTGGCCATAGGCTAGCCTGCGGATTGGCCGGCGTCCGGAATCCAACGCACCAGCGCGTCGCGCAGCTTCTCCAATCCAATGGGCTTGCTGATGTAGTCGTCCATGCCCGCCGCCAGACACCGCTCGCGATCGCCCGCCATAGCGTTGGCCGTCAGCGCGCAAATGGTCTGGTGGCGGCTCTTCCCTTCGCGGCTGCGGATCACCGCCGTGGCCTCGAAGCCATCCATGTCCGGCATCTGGCAATCCATAAGCACCAGGTCGTACTTCTTCTTTTCCAGCGCCTCCACTGCCTCGCGCCCGTTCACCACCGCGTCGGCCGCCACGCCCAGCTTCTGCAGTAGGCGCAGTGTGATGCGCTGGTTGATCTCGTTGTCTTCAGCCAGCAGAATCCGCATCGATTGCCGAGTGCCGCTTGTTGTGGCGCACGCACTCTTGCGTGCCGCGTTCACACTCGTGTGAACGGTAGTCTTCACCTGCGGCGTCACAACCCGCGGAGCTGCTTCCGGCTGGGCCGCTTTCCCGAAGCTGGCTGTAAACCAGAACCGGCTTCCGGCGCCCGGATCGCTCTCCACGCCGATCTCCCCGCCCATCAGTTCCACCAATTGTTTCGAGATTGCGAGTCCCAGTCCCGTCCCGCCGTATTTCCGCGTGTTTGAGTCGTCCGCCTGCGTGAAGGTATCAAACAGCCGGTCCCGATCACCTGCTGGAATCCCGATCCCCGTATCGGTCACCGTGAATCGCAATTTCAAGTCGTCGCGGGTTTGGCTCACCAACTCCGCCCCAAGCGCGATGCGTCCGCGCTCGGTGAACTTCAGCGCGTTGCCTAATAAGTTGGCCAGCACCTGCCGCAATCGCAACGGATCGCCCAGCACGGCATCCGGCACGCCGGACGCGATGGAAGAAGCAAATTCGATCCCCTTGCCGCGGGCTTGCGAAGCGAACTCCGCGGCGGTTTGCTCGATCGCCGCTCGCAACGAAAACACCACTCGCTCCAGGCGCAGCGTTTTTGCTTCGATGCTCGAGAAATCCAAAATGTCGTTGATGAGCGACGTCAGCGATCCGGCCGAGCGCTGGATGGTCTCCGCATATTCGCGCTGCTCCGGATCGAGCTTGGTACCCAGCAGAAAATCGGCCATCCCAAGCAACCCATTGATCGGGGTCCGTATCTCGTGGCTCATGTTCGCCAGAAACCGGCTCTTGGTCAACGTGGCTTGGCGCGCCGCGGCCAGCGCCGTCTCCAGCTCCTGATTCTTTTGTTCCAACTCCTGCGCGTTGTCCTTGAGCCGCCGCTCATTGGACTTGCGAGCCGTGATGTTGCGAACAATCGCTATCCATTCGTCCCAGTTCAGCGGCAGCAGGCGCATCTCGTAGGTTTGCTGGCCCAGCCGGTCCTCGATCGGGAACTCCACCACCTCCAACGCGCCGGTCTTGCGTACTTTGTCCTGCGCGCCTCGAATATGCTCCAACACGCTCCCCGGCAAAATGTCCTGCAGATTCCGGCCGGCGAACTTTTCGGCGCTCAGCAGCGAATCCGAGCTCTTCCCGGCTTGCGCATCCAGCACCGCGCCGTTCCGGTCCAGACGCAGAAATAGATCGGGGAAGGCCTGAAACAAAGCCCGCAGCTCGTTGGCATTCCGATACGCGGCGTCTTCGCTGTGTTTGCGCTCCGTCACGTCAATGGATGCCATGCGCATGCCTATCACCACGCCGTGGCGATTGAGCAGTAATTGTTCATGCACTTCCACCGTCACTCGGCCGCCGTCCGGACGCGCATACTCGCATTGATACGGCGTGAGCACCGTCTGGCGGGCCATCTTTCGCTCGATCTGTTTGCGATACCGGTCGCGTTCCAGCTCTGGAATAAATTCGGCGCAGTGCACGCCCAGTAACTCGCTCTCAGCGAGGCCGCGTAACTTGCACTCGCTGCCATTGACCCGTCGCACCACTCCTTCGCGGTCAATTTCCAGATACCCGATCGGCGCGGCCCCGAACAGATCGCCACCCTCTGCGGCTGATGCCTCGGCCGCAATTCGAAGCTTTTTCTCGAATGCCGCCTTGCGCCAGCGTTTCCATAGCCAGAGCAGCCCGGCGAAACCCAGCAAGGCTATAACGAGAGCCATCGTTAAACTATCGACTGGAGGGATTAAATCCTTTAGTTGTAGGATCTTGCTCCATTTTTGCTTCGGCGTTCGCCGGGTCTTACTCGGCGATTAAACGAATCGACCCAATGCCGCCCCGAATATCCAGCCGCACCGTGGTTTTCGCGTGTCCAAGCGCATCGTTGACATACCGGCCTTCCCTTTTCTCCAAGCCAGTGATTTGCATATCCCCGATGCCGCCCTTCGCGTCGGCCTCAATGCCAACGCCGGTGGGCAAATAGACGGTCGCTTCGCCCACGCCGCCGCGAATGAAAACAGAGTAGTCGTTCTTGGGCGTGCCTCGCAGATCCAGGCGAAGTTCGCCCACTCCCATCTCGACCTCCACCCGCCGCAGAGATAGTTCTCCAAGCTCCAGGCGGCTTTCGCCGGCGCCGCATTTCACTTCCAGATCCAGCGGTTTCTCGTCGTTGAAAGCCAGCTCCCACTCGTACCGTTTGGATCCGCCGTGAACACCGCTCGGCTCCTGCACCAACAGATGCCCGCGAAATCCGGCGTTTCCACCGTGATACGTCACTTCCGGGCGCAACCGCAGGCGGTTATACATGAACCGGGCTTCCATCAGTTTAGCCGCGCCTCCCCGAACCCGCAGCTCGCCCGCGCCCATCCTCAGCTCCGCCCGCACCTCTTCGGAATTGTCCAGGTCCACGCTCCGGGTCTCGGTTCGTTCGGGGCCGGGAGGGCTGAAGTCCGGGTTACATCCGCCCAACAGCAGCACGCTCGGCAACAAAATGCTCGCGCTTGCCAGCGCCGGAAGACTTCGGGATAAATGTAGCATCCGTTGAATACCTTAATCCAGAATACGAGAAGCCGCTGGCGCTCCGTTCCGTCAATATTGACCGCAGGCCAGGTCAGCTAAGGCCCTTTTCTTAGTCCAGCCATACCGTACTCTCATCTCTCTCGTATTCTTTGCCTTAGTACATATCGCTGTGACCGGCTGATTGCTAGACTGGATCATCGTGAGCGATAGTCCTACCGGCTGCCTCTATTGCCGTAAGAATATCAGTCCTCTGCGCAAGCGGAAGGACCCGCATTTTTGTTGCGACGAGCATCGCAGGAAAAGCACCGCGAAATCGGCCCGAGCGTTGCGGGAAGCTGAAGATCTGTATGGCTTTAACGACACCGTCCCGCTTCCCAAACCGGAGGATAAAGCGGAGCGGAAGACGAGCTTTGGCGGCACCATTTTCGTGGGCGCCGCCGTGGTGGTTCTGCTGCTTGGCCTAGCCCGCGCTCCTATGAATTCAGCGGCTCCTAAGGCCGTCTCGCCTCTGCCGGATAATCCACGCAACGGCAGCGCGGGTTTTGGACAAACCATCGCAAATCTCATTCAAACCCACACTTCCGGAACCTTGCGGGATGACTTCCGTTCCGGCTTCTCGAATTGGGACGGCATCAAATCGATTGGCTCAGACTGGACTCTGCAGGCTGGCCAGGTCCGCCCCGCATCGTTGCGGCTCTGGAAGCCTTCCACATCCCTTTCCAACTATGAGCTGGAGTTCCTGGGGCATATCGATCGCAAAAGCATGGATTGGGCGTTTCGCGCCGCCGACCTGCACAATTACTACGCGACCAAGCTGGTTATCACTCATCCCGGCCCCTTGCCCAATGCCGGCCTGGTTCGCTTTGTTGTGCTGGATGGCCGCGAGCGCGAGCGCGTGGAACTGCCCTTGCCGCTCACCCTCGAGAGCGGCGTGGATTATCACGTGCGCGTCAGCGTGCGCGGCAACCGCTTCCTCACGTCCGTCGACGGACAGTTGATCAGCTCCTGGATCGACACTCGGATCAGCCGCGGCGGCATCGGCTTCTTTTCCGAAAGCGGCGAGTCCTCCATGCTCAAGTGGGTCAGCGTTTCGGAACGCGACAGCTTCCTGGCGCGCATCGCGTCGCATTTTTCGCTGATTACCTTCCCGGCCCCAGGCGTCGCGGGCATCCCGTAGAAACAGGCTAGTGTAGTAATAGGTTCGCATGCGCCGCTGTAGTTTTGTCCTGCTAGTTTGCTTTGCCGGCGTCGTCCTGGCATCCGACCCCAAACAGGCTGAAAAGACCTTCAAGGACGGTCTGCGTTACGAACAGAACAGCCAATGGAAGGAAGCCGAGGCCGCTTACTCGGAAGCCATTCAGCTCAACCCTTCCAGCGCGCCCTATTACCTGCACCGCGCGCGGGTCCGCTTTTCCAGTGGCGATGCTCCGCACGCGCTCGAAGACGCCACGGCGGCTACTCGGCTGGAGCCTAACAATGGCGAGCCGTTCCAGCTGCTGGGAAACATCGATGTTCAACTCAACAACTTGCGCCCGGCCATCGCCGATTACACGCGCGCCATCGAACTGGGCGCGGACGACGCCGCGGTTTACAACGCACGCGCGGCGGTCCATACGGCCCTGGGCGAGTACGATGCGGCCATCGCCGACTACAACGCCGGAATCAAGCTGCGCCTGGACGATCCCGAACCCATCCGATTGCGCGGCGATGTCTACGTCGCCATGGGCCGTTTTAGCGACGCCATCGACGATTTCGAACAAAGCATCAGTCTGAAGACCGACAACCCCGACGCATTGATGGGCCGCGGTTTCTGCCGGGGGCAATTTGGCGACTACCGGCGCGCCATTGAGGATTTCGACAAGGTGCTCTCCGTTCGCCCCCAGGATGCCAAAGCTCTCACCCTGCGCGGAGCAGCCCACTTCCGGCTCAACGAGAACGAACCAGCCGTCGCCGACTTCACCGAAGCCTTGAAAACGGCGCCGCAGGACGTGTATCTTTACCTGGCTCGCTCCTCCGCGCTGGTACGGCTGGAGCGGCATGAGGAGGCTTTGAAGGATCGCGAGGAAGCGGTGCGGTTGGCGCCGAATTCGGCCGAAGTCTATCTGGCCCGGGGCGGATCCTATCATCAGCTCGGCATGCACGAAAAGGGACTCGCGGATCGCAGCAAAGCAATTGAGCTCAATCCCCAGCTGCCCGAAGCCTGGATGGCGCGCGGCAGCGCTTACTATCTGCTCGGCGATTATGCCAAGGCGCAGGCGGACATCGCGCACGCCATGGCCTTGCGTCCGGACTATCCGGAAGCGGCCGCCGTTTTCGCCAAGGCGCAAGACCGTCTGGAGGAAGCCAAGCTGGAGAAGGCCAGGAACGCCGCGCGCCCCCCGGAGCCTGTCCCTACCGCACCGCCTGCTCCGCCGCCCGCTGCTGAACCCGAACCAAAGCCGGTGGCGCCGGTCCTAGTGACACCCCCCGTAAAACCCGCCCCTGCGCCTGCGCCCGTCGTAACGGCCTCGGCCCACGAGACGCTCGGCCGCTCACTCACTCAAGCGGGAAAATATTCGGACGCGATCGCCGAGCTAACTCAGGCCATCCAGCTCAAGCCCGAACTCGCCACCGCCTACAACGCTCGCGGCTACGTTTATTTGCTCCAGCACGACTATCAGCACGCGCTCTCGGATTTCAACGAAGCCATCCGTTTGAAACCCGCTTACACGAACGCGTCTCAAAACCGGTCCGTGGCTCTCAAAGCTCTGGGCACGAACTAAGGCGCGCGCGCTACTCATTCCCCCAGCCACTTGCCCAATTCAGCCGCCGGGCAGCGGATCCCGACGTAAAACGTTCCGAACAGCGCGTAATCGGCACTCACTTCGTCGAACCGCATCTCGTAGATCAGCCGCTTGAACACCAGCGGATCGTCGGCGAACAGATCCACGCCCCACTCCCAATCGTCGAATCCGATGGATCCGGAAATGACCTGCTTCACTTCGCCCGCGTACCTGCGGCCTACCATCCCATGCTCGTGCATCTGCCGCTGCCGCTCCGCCATCGGCAGCCGGTACCAGTTTTTCAGCTCGCCGCGCCTGCGATCCATGGGATAAAAACACAGATACTTGTGCGGCGGCATATCGGGGAACAGCCGCGGCGCCATGGCCTCGCGCTGGCGCGCCATCACCGTTTCGATTTCAGCCGACCACTCGGGCGAAAATGGCGCAATACCGCGCGCCGCCAAAGCTGCGTAGGTCTTCAGGCTCGATTCGTATAGTCCCAATTCCACAACAGACAAATACGACGACGACGGCTCCAGGTAATCCCACAGCGCGAGCCGCGCGAGCTTCCGTTCGGTTTGGTTAAGCGCATCGAAGGAGCGCCGGAAATGCACCAGAATCAAGTCGCCCTTGTGCCCCAACAACGAGAAAATGGCGCTCTGGCCGCTCGCCTCTTGCTCCATTTCGGCCAGCGTACTGGACGCTTCCGCGGCAATCTCCGCGCGCTGCTCGAGGGAAAGCTGCTTCCATGCCGTCCAGCGCACGCGCAGCATCTGGTGCAGCATGCTTGCGCCTTCCAGCGTCAGCGGGACGGCCGGCAGATGCTCGACAGCAGTTTCCGGAGGGGCGTTTGTGAGGGTAGACATAAGAGGGAATCCTGAAGCCATTCTATCCCGTACCTTAACTTGTCATGTAGACTTTCGGGGGCTGCCGGCGTCCCATGTAGCGGAGGCCTTTCAATGGACAACCCCACCGAGACGAAGGTAAATAGACGCGAAGTTTTTGGATTGGGCTCCGCGGCTGTCACCGCCGCCGCCGCTCTGACGCTGGCCGGAGCAAGGGACGCGCACGCGTCTCCGCAAACGCAGAAGCCAGCTGGCCATAACGCGCCTAACGAAATCGACCCCGGCCCGCAGAACTTGCCTCTAGCCGCCGAGAATCCCGATTCCGAATGGTCGCCTCCCACCGATCATGGCACCGTCAAGCCGTTTAAGTATTCTTTCGCGCTGTCACACAAGCGCATCGAGAGTGGCGGATGGACACGCCAGGTGACTGCGCGTGAGTTGCCGATGTCAAAAGACATCGCGGGCGTGGAAATGAAGCTCACGGCCGGCGGTGTCCGCGAGCTGCACTGGCACGTGGAGGCCGAATGGGCCATCATGCTCAACGGAAGCGCGCGCATCACAGCTGTGGATCAGGAAGGCAGGAGTTTCGTCAGCGACGTCGGCCAGGGCGATTTGTGGCTGTTTCCGCAGGGAGTTCCGCATTCGATCCAGGGCTTGGGCCCGGATGGATGCCGGTTTCTGCTGGTATTCAACGACGGAAACTTTGATGAGTTCCAAACCTTCCTGATTACCGACTGGCTCTCGCATACGCCCAAGGGAGTGCTAGCGAAAAACTTCAACGTGCCGGCCTCCACTTTCGACAAGATTCCAAAGAAAGAGCTCTTCATCTTTCAAACCGGCCTTCCCGGGCCCCTTGAAGCCGAGCAGGCCCAGGCCGCTCAAGGAACCGGCAGCGTGCCAAAGCGTTTCGACTTCAAGGCCAGCACTATGCAGCCGACCAAGGTAACCCCCGGCGGAGAAGTGAAGATCATCGATTCCAAAATCTTCCCAGTCACCCCAATTTCCGCGGCGATCGTCACTTTGAAGCCCGGCGGCCTGCGCGAATTGCACTGGCACCCCAACGCCGACGAGTGGCAATACTACATCACAGGCAAGGGGCGGATGACACTGTTCATCGCAGGTTCAGATGCCCGAACCATGGATTTTGAAGAGGGAGATGTCGGATACGTTCCGATTTCCAATCCTCATTACATCGAGAACACCGGCGACTCGGATTTGATCTTCCTCGAGATGTTCAAGAGCGCCGAATACCAGGACATCTCGCTCGCGGAATGGATGGCCCATACCCCGCACCTGTTGATGGATCAACATCTGGGCGTAGGAATGTCGATGCTCGATAGTATCCCCAAGCAGGAGATGGTCATTACACCCGTATAGATTTTCAGCTTGCGAATTTCTCCGCCCGGCGCACACTGATGAAGCATGAAAGCAACTCTCTCTGTGTTCCTAACCAGCGCCCTCCTTGTGGGCGCAACGGCGCTAGCATTCGGCAGCCCCCGCGACGGCGAAAACAGCGATAACAAAGCCAAGCACGCCAGTTCCAGTCACAAATCTCGCAGTTCCACGCATCATCACAGCACCGGATCGCAGCACCACAGCAACACCAACTCCGGTTCGAAGACCAAGAGCAACATTCCCTCAAGCTGACCGTGCTAACTTGTCTCCTTGCCCGCGCCACATTACTCTTCGCGGCTCCGCTGGGACCTCGCATCCAATCGCCTCACGCGGCTGTTGGATGAGAGAAGGTCCAGCGGGGCCGCCATCCTCGACCTGACCGAATCGAATCCCACCGCCGCCGGATTCGCCTATCCGTCGGACCGGATTCTTGCCGCGCTAGCCGATCCGCGCGCGCTCACCTATCAGCCTGCCGCCGCTGGGCTGCCGTCCGCTCGCGCGGCAGTTTCCGAGGATTACTACTCCGGGCGCGTCGATCCCGGCCGCATTCTCCTCACCGCCAGCACCAGTGAAGCTTACGCGTTCGTCTTCAAATTGCTGGCCGACCCCGGCGACGAAGTGCTGGTCCCGCGCCCTTCCTACCCATTGTTCGACTTCCTGGCCGCTCTGGACGCCGTGCGCGTGGTCCAGTATCCGCTCGCTTACCACAACACTTGGACGATCGACTTCGAAGCACTCGCCAGGTCCATCACCCCGCGCACGCGCGCCATCGTGCTCGTGAATCCCAACAACCCGACCGGGTCGTTCCTCAAACAGTCCGAACTCGGGCCGCTGATCGCGCTCGCCCGCGAACACAACCTGGCGATCATCTCCGACGAAGTCTTTTCGGATTACGTGCTGCATCCGGGCCCGAACCTTGTTCATTCGCTCACGGGGATCACCGATGTTTTGACGTTCTGCCTGAGCGGTCTTTCGAAGGTCGCGGGTCTACCGCAAGTGAAACTGGGCTGGATTGTCGCTACCGAGCAGGCTTTCGGGCACCTTGAACTGATCGCCGATACCTATCTTTCCGTTAGCGCTCCGGTGCAGCTAGCGGCGCCCGCGCTGCTCGGCCTGCGCGCCCAGTTGCAGAAGCAGATTCTCGCGCGCGTCCGCGCCAATCGGGCCTTTCTCGTCAGCCAAATCGGACCAGCCTCGCCCTGGAGGCTGCTTGAAACCGAAGGCGGCTGGTACGCAATCCTGGAAACGCCGCGCATCCAATCCGAGGAAGAGTGGGTGCTCAGCCTGCTAGCGAACGACGGCGTGCTGGTGCAACCCGGCTTCTTCTTCGATTTTGAAAGGGAGGCGTTCCTGGTGCTCAGCCTGCTAACGCCCGAGAATGTTTTTGAGGAAGGCGTCCGCCGCGTTCTCGCGCGAGTTACCGAGCCGCGACCGTGAGGAAGCGGTCCCCTACGCCGGCTTGCGCATTTGCGTTTCCGTTGGCGTCGCTAATGCCACGCGCGCATTGGCCAGATCCATCAGCCGGGCGCAGCAACCACTCAGCGAAATCGTGATCTCCCGCAACGACTCGCCGTGGAAATGCAGGCGCGGAGGTTGGTGATGTTCCGGACAGCGAACCCCGCGCAATTTCTCTCGAGTCGATTGTTTGAACCGTTCCACGCGCACCAGATCGGAGTCCGAGAACAACACCACAAACATCTTAGCATGACTTTGTTAAAAACAAGCTACGGCTCGGATGTGCCTAAAGGCAGGGCGTAAACTGGATTCTATGCAACGCCTTCTGGAGACGATTTGGCAGGACACGCTTTACGCGGTGCGAGCGATGCGCCGGATTCCGGCCTTCGCTGCGACGGCGATTCTTACGCTAGCACTCGCGATCGGCGGCAATACGGCGATGTTCACGGTTATCCGCGCTGTGCTGCTGAAGCCTCTTCAGTACCGCAACCCGGATCGGCTGGTAAGCCTCTCGGGAGGCGCTACGCCGTCACGATTTTTCGAGATGAAGGCCGGCGCTCGTTCCTTCACCGATCTCGGAGCTACCACGGGCGAGGAAAACATCACGCTGTCAGGCGCAGCCGAGCCGGAGGTTTTGAAAGGCGCCCGGGTATCGGCCAGTTTCCTTCCCATTCTCGGCGTGGCGCCAATCCTGGGACGCGGTTTTCGTCCCGAGGAAGATTCGGCCGGCGGCGCGCCAGTGGCGATGATCAGCTCCGAGTTATGGCAGCGGCGCTTCTCGGCGGATCCGCAAATCGCCGGCAAAACCGCGACTCTCGGGTCAACCACCTACACCCTCATTGGCGTTCTTCCGCCGCGCTTCCAGTTTCCTTCTCCTGGCGTGGACGTGTGGATGACAGCGCCGTCGGAGTGGCCGCTCATGAATCCCAAGTCCAGGTTTGACAGTCCATTCTTGTCCATATTCGGCCGCCTGAAGCCGGGAGTGACTCTGCCACAGGCCAACGCGGAGCTCCAGGTGATTCGGCGCCAATACGCGCGGGCCCATCCCGACATGCTGGACGCCAAGCCGAAAAAGTCAGTGGAAGTGACGGCCATGAAGGACGACCTGGTGGATGCGGTGCGCTCCATGCTGTGGATGCTGTTCGGCGCGGTGGTGTTTGTGTTGCTGATCGCTTGCGCCAACGTGGCCAGCCTGCTGCTGGCGCGAGCCACAGCCCGTTCGCGAGAATTTGCGGTGCGCTCGGCGCTGGGAGCCGCTCGCATGCGGCTGATGCAACAATTGCTCGCTGAGAGCGTTCTGTTATCGCTGGCCGGCGGAATACTCGGCGTCCTGCTGGCGGCTTGGATTCTGCGCGCGATTCCTCTGATCACTTCTTTCGATCTGCCGCGCGCCGGAGAGATTCATCTGGATTGGATGGTGCTCGGATTCGCCGCGGTGCTCTCGGTTGCAACCGGTGTCGTATTCGGATTGGCTCCCTCGATTGGCGCGTCGCGACCCGATCTCATCCAAGTATTGCGAGCCGGCGGCGAGGCCGCGAATCAAGGAACTCACCGCGGCGTTCTCGCCGGCCTCAACGTCCGCGCTCTATTGTTGATCGGACAAGTCGCGCTTTCCGTCGTCTTACTCATTGGCGTGGCGCTGCTAATCAAGAGCGTAAGTAATCTGCGCGGCGTCAATATCGGATTCAACCCGTCGAACCTGCTAACGATGCAAGTTCCGCTGCCGCCGTTGCGCTATGACACGAACCAGAAAAGAGCCACGTTCTTTCAGGAACTCGTCCAGCGTGTGGGGGCGCTGCCAGGAGTCCGTGGCGCGACCGCTGCCATGTTTCTCCCGATGATGGGCTATGCCGGGACGCCCGTGCAGGACGCCTCGAAACCGCCGCTACTGTTGAATGAACGCCTGATCGCGACGTACTGGGATATTACGCCGGGATACTTTCGCACGCTCGGGATTCCGTTGCGGCGCGGAAGGGATTTTAACGAACACGACACGGCAGACGCGCACCGAGTCGTTATTATTGACGAAGCACTGGCGCGCCGGTTCTGGCCGGCATATCCAGCCGGTCTGGATCCCGTAGGCCAGCGGCTGTTAATCGGAGGCGTGAACAAAATACAAGCGTTAATCGTCGGAATCGCCGCGCATGTGCACGAACAACTCGAAAACAGCAGCTGGCCGGAGAGTGTGTATGTCCCGTTGGCGCAAAACGCTCCCCCGTTCGCGATGCTCGCGATCCGCACCGCGGGCGACCCCCTCCACTTCACCAAAGCCGTTCGCGAGCAGGTGCAGGCGCTGGACCACGATCAGCCCGTCGCACTGGTCCGAACCATGGACGATCTGGTGGAGGAGCAGGTCGGCCAGCGGCGCTTGCTGGCGATTTTACTGGGATCGTTCGCGCTGGTGGCGCTGCTACTCGCCTTAATTGGAATCTACGGCATCATTGCTTACTCGGTGGCGCAGCGTACCCAGGAAATGGGCATCCGCCGGGCGCTGGGCGCGCAGCAGAGCGATATCCTAAGGCTGGTCGTGGGACAAGGCTTTCGACTAGCCTTGACCGGAGTGGTGGCTGGTCTCGCCGCGGCTTTCGGTCTCACGCGTTTGATGACCGCTCTGTTATTTCACGTCACCGCCACCGATCCCGCCACGTTCGCCGCCGTTGCGTTGCTTTTCCTGGTGGTCGCGCTTGCGGCTAGCTACATTCCAGCACGCCGTGCCACTCGAATCGATCCGATGGCGGCGCTGCGGGTCTGACGTTTCCTTATGCTATGCGCCAAAGACGATAGGCTCACGCTGATCGCTATCTCAGCGCTGGCTTGTATCGTCCAGGATGTCCTGCACGAAGGCCTCGGCCACGGTGTGACAGCGTGGCTGAGCGGGGCCCATCGCGTGACCATGAGCACGGTCGCGCTGCAGAGCGATATCGACACGCGCTGGATCTCGGCGAATGGCACGCTCGTCAATCTCGTTTTCGCCACGGTCTTCTGGCTCCTGTTGCTAAAACCGCAGCGCTACAGGCCGGCCACCCACTACTTCCTCGTGCTGGCAATGGCTGGCAATCTTTTTACCGGTACCGGCTACTTTTTCTTTTCCGGCGTTTCTAACTTTGGTGATTGGGCGGACGTGATCCGGGGCTTCGAACCGCACTGGCTATGGCAGCTTGGGCTGGTTGTGCTGGGGGTCGCTTCATACTGTGCATCCATGCTGCTGGTAGCCGCTAAGCTGAAACCGTTTCAAAGCAACGAAAGTCCGCGAAGGCTTCGCGCGTTGTGCTGGACGCCTTACGTCACCGACGGGCTTCTGGCCGGCCTGGGCGGCGTGTTCAATCCCCTGGGCTTGTTCTATGTCATTGCATCCGCGCTACCGTCCACGCTTGGCGCAAATGCTGGCCTGCTGAGCCTGCCTGGCCTGATGCAGCGACGTCGCGGCGCCGAAGAAGAGCAAATTGGGCCAGTTCGCGCGAGCGTTGCGTGGATCGTTATCGGAGCCGTCGCTAGCCTGCTGTTTATCTTGGTGCTCGGACGCGGGATCACCTGGTCGCGATGAGTTCCCCTTGCGCTTCGACAAGACATGCTGTATGCTCTCATGTAGAAGTAAAAAGGGAACGATGATTACCTCGGCTATTCTTATCCTTGCCGCCACCCTGATGGCCCAGGTCCCCGTGGACCAGCAGCCCACTACTGCTTCCGGCGACGACTCCGATGCCCGGCCGCCGGTCACGAAAGCGGATGTGAAGATCGTGCAGCGCGCGCGGCTGATCCTGGACTCGCCATCGAAGTGGAACCGCGCCGACACCAGGATCTGCCCGCTGGAGGCCAAGACCTTTAGCCTCTATTGCGCCCTGGAAAAGGCAACCGGCGAGATAACCGGCAACTTCAAACATCGCGGGGCGGCTATGCAAGAGGCGCGTTTTGTGATCGATGAGATCGCCCCCAACGCCAAGACCTACCATCATCGCCTCATGGGTTACAACAACGACCCGACAACTACGTTCGCCGATATCCAAACGGCGCTCCGGCTGCTGGAAGAGCGCGTCGCGAAGCGGTTGAAGGAAGATGCCAAGGGGCTGAAGGAAGAATCAAACTAACCATGCCAACTCGACACCTCGACCTGCCGCAAGGCACCTTGGATCTCCTGATCCTCCGCACCCTGGCTCTCGGGCCTCAGCATGGCTGGGGCATCTCCGAACGCGTGCAACAGATCTCGAGCGATGTGCTCCGCATCCAGCAAGGATCGCTCTATCCCGCCCTTCACCGGCTGGAGCGCAAGGGATGGATTAAACCCCGCTGGGGGACGTCGGAGAACAACCGGCGCGCGAAATTCTACGAGCTCACCAAGAGCGGACGGCGCCAGCTCGAAGTGGAAGAGGATGCCTGGAAGAAGCTGACCGCCGCCGTTGCCCAGGTGCTCGGAACGGCCTAGGGATTTTCCCATGCTCAGCGATCTAGTTTTCCGTGCCCGCTCTCTCTTCCGCCAAAAGGCGGTGGAAACGGAATTGGATGACGAGCTGCGTTTTCACTTTGAGCAGCAGCTAGAGAAGTATATAAATTCGGGTCTGACAAAGCGCGAAGCACTGCGCCGCGTCCGTATCGATTTTGGCGGACTCGATCAACTAAAGGAAGAGTGCCGGGAAGCCCGGGGAGTTCATATGATGGAAAATCTGTTGCAGGACATTCGCTATGGATTGCGCATGCTACGCAAGTCCCCTGGCTTCACTGTGGTCGCCCTGCTCACCCTCGCGCTCGGCATCGGCGCGAACACGGCGATATTTTCCGTGGTCTACGGCGTTTTGCTGCGCCCGCTGCCGTATCAGAATCCGGCCGGCCTCATGGTGCTCCAAGAGACCACCCCCAAGGTTGGCACGGTCGGCGTTTCGTATCCGAATTTTCAGGACTGGCGCGCGCAGAGCCACATGTTTTCAAAGCTGGCCGCGGTCGAGAGCGTCGCGTTCAACCTGGCTGGCGTGGATCCTGCCGGGGCGGATCAGCCTGAAAACATCAGCGGCGCCGTCGTTTCGTCCGATTTCCTTTCCATGCTGGGCGTGCGTCCCGTACTCGGGCGCAACTTTGACTCTGCTCAAGACCAGGCTGGATCGGCGTCCGTCGTACTGTTGAGTTACCAGCTTTGGCAGTCGCACTTCGCAGGCGCGCCGAACGTCCTTGGCCGGACGGTAGCGCTCAATGGCCGCGCCTTCACGATCATCGGCGTCCTCCCGCAGGACTTTCGCTGGATCGAGAAGACCGACGTCCTGGAGCCCATAGGTTTGCGTGCCAACGACCCCGAGTTCAACGAGCGAGGGGATCGCGGCGACGTGGTTGTGCTCGGAAGGTTGGCGCCGGGCGTCAGTTTCGCGCAGGCCCGCGCGGAGATGAAAGGGATCGCGGCGCGCCTGGAAAAGGCGTATCCGTTCAGCAACGATCAATTTGGCGTCGCGCTCCAGCCCATTCGCGACGTGTTTGTCAGCGACCTGCGTCCCTCGGTCCTGGTGCTGTTTGGCGCGGCGGTGTTTGTCCTGCTCATCGCCTGCGCCAATGTTGCGAATCTATTTCTCATGCGTGGCGCCGGGCGCACCAAAGAGATCGCGCTGCGCATCGCAGTGGGCGCCAGCCGGAGCCGCATTATCCATCAAATCCTGGTGGAGAGCTTCGTTCTGGCCTTTCTCGGCGGCCTCCTGAGTTTAGCGCTCGCCTTCGCCGGAATTCGAGGACTGGCGCGGTTGCTTCCCGTAGACATGCTGTCTGGGGCAAACGTAAATCTGAGTGGCCCGGTGCTGCTCTTCACCGGCGCCGTAGTGGTGTTGTGCACGTTCATTTTCGGGCTCGCGCCGGCTTCACAATCCACCCGGCCGGACGTCCAGTCGGAATTGAAAGAAAGCGGCCGAGCGATGAGCTCCAGCGCGGGACAAGGCCGCATGCGGGGCGCTCTCGCAATCGCGGAGGTTTCGCTCGCGCTGATTCTTCTGGTGGGCGCGGGCCTGATGATGAAGAGCCTCTATCGCCTGCTATCGGTGGATCCGGGATTTCGTCCCGATCGTGTGCTCACGATGAATATGAGCTTGCGCACGGCGCAATACGCCAAGGACCCCGCTATCCTGAATTTCTGGCAGCGAGTGCTAGATCAAGTCCACCAACTGCCCGGCGTGGAAGCCGCGGCCTTGGGCACCGTCGTTCCGCTGACGGGTAATCATTCGCGCAACGACATCACGCTGGAAGGTATGGCGCTGCCCAAGCCGGGGAGCTTTCCGCATCCGGATGTTCACCTAGTCAGCCCGGGATACGCCCGTACCCTCGGCGTACCGTTGCAGCGGGGCCGTGAGTTCACGGATGCCGATACCGAAAATGCTCCGCCCGTTGCAATGATCAACGCGGCGCTGGCCCGTCAATTCTTCGCGCGCCAGGACCCCGTCGGCAAGCGCTTCATGTTCGGCCATCCATCGACGGAGCGCGCGCCAAAATGGATCACTATCGTGGGAGTGGCAGGCGACACCAAACTGTACGGTCTCGCGAATCCCGCTCGCCTGGAAGTATACCTTCCCTTCCGCCAGGGCGCGTCCAGCGAGATGACTTTGATCGTGAAATCGGGGATTGAACCCGCCGCGCTGACTTCGGCGATTCGCTATGCAATCGCTTCCATCGACAAAGACCAGCCCATTTCTGACGTCGCGACGATGCATCAGCTCGTCAGTAATTCCGTTTCCACGCGCCGCATCACTCTTATCCTTCTTGGCGTGTTTGGCGCGCTGGCGCTGGTGCTGGGGGCCATCGGAGTTTACGGCGTGCTGGCCTACTCGGTCGCGCAACGCACCCACGAAATCGGAATTCGCATGGCGCTGGGCGCGCGCGGCGGAGATGTATTGCGCATGATTCTGGCGCAGGGAGCCAGGATCGCGGGTGCGGGAGTCGTCATCGGTATCCTCGCGTCCTTCGGTCTCACGCGATTGATGACCAATCTGCTTTTTTCCGTCAGTCCAGCCGATCCGGCTACATTCGCCGCCGTGGCAATTGTGCTGGTCCTGGTGGCGTTGCTCGCTTCTTACATCCCGGCCCGCCGCACCCTGCGCGTCGATCCGATGATCGCCTTGCGCCACGAATAACGCAACGCAAGTATGCTAGGCTGTATCCCTATGCTGCGTCGCCGTTCTGCCGCCCTTTTGCTCGGGCTTGCGCCGTTGGTACTCGCGCAGCACACGAATACCTCAATGACCTACCATGCGAGGGGCACCTTCACTGTAGACGTTCATCCACTCACGCCGGCCCCGGCGGAAGGACTTTCCCGTTTTTCGACTGACAAACAGATCCATGGAGACCTGGAAGCGACAAGCAAGGGCGAAATGTTCTCTGGCGGAGATCCCAAGCAGGGTGTCGCCGGATACGTTGCAATGGAGCTTCTCACCGGTACACTCAAGGGCAAGAAGGGTAGTTTCGCTTTACAGCATTCGGCCACGATGGATCAGAGCGGATCCAAGCTGTCTGTAATTATTGTTCCCGGATCCGGCACCGGTGAATTAGATGGTATCGCGGGAACATTCAATATAAAGATCGCGGATGGGAAGCACTCGTACGATCTTGAATACACGTTTTCGAAATAAGCATCCCAGCTAGCGGTGCGAGAGTTCAACCGCGTTCTCCTTGACAGCTTAGGAAAGCGGTGCTACACTCCTAATTGCCTTAGGAGTGCATATGCCCGTCCAAGCCCAGCTTCTTCCAGGAACTCTCGATCTTCTGATTCTGAAGGCAGTCTCTCTCGGCCCGCTGCACGGCTACGGGGTTCTTTTGCGCATCGGGCAAATTTCGGATCAAGCGCTGCTCATCGAGCAGGGAGCGCTCTATCCCGCATTGTTTCGTCTGGTGCGGCAGGGCCTTCTGAACGCGAACTGGGGCACCTCGGACAACAATCGCCGCGCGAAATTCTACGAACTCACTTCAGCCGGCCGTAAACGTCTGCGCGAAGAAACTGCCGGGTGGAACCGCCTGGCCGCGGCCATAGCTTCCTCCCTTGCCGCCCAACCGGAGGAATCATGAAACTCTTAGCCTACTTTCGTTCCATCGCCGCTAGATTCTTTCGGCGCTCTGAAATCGAGGATGACATGGAGGCGGAGCTTCGTTCACATATCCAGCACCGTACCGACGATCTGGAGCGTTCCGGCCTGAAGCGCACCGAAGCGGAACGCTTGGCGCGAATCGAGTTCGGCGGCCACGAGCGATTCAAGGAGGAAGCCCGCGAAGCGCTCGGCGGCAATTTTGTGGAGACGTTTATAAAGGATGTGCGCTTCAGCCTACGACTGCTGCGCAAGTCTCCCGGATTCACAACCGTAGCCGTTCTGACCTTGGCCGTGGCAATTGGCGCGAACGCGGTGGTCTTTGGCATGTTGAATGGGCTGATCCTTCGCCCGTTGGATGTGCCGCAGCCGGAAAACCTCTATGGAATCGAGCACGGGAACGAACATAACATGTACGAGTCGTATCCCGACTACCTCGATCTGCGCGATCGCAACCGCAGCTTCGATGATCTGGCCGGCTTTTTCATCACTCAAGTGGGATTGGATACGGGTGACAATCCATCCACCGCCTGGGTCTATGACACAAGCGGTAACTATTTCGACGTATTACGCATCCAGCCGTATCTTGGCCGTGTCTTCCACGGCTCGGATGAGCGCGGACCCAACAGCGCGCCCTATATCGTACTCAGCTATGCGTATTGGCAAGCCCATTTTCAAGAAGACCGTGGCGTGGTGGGCCGAATTGTTCGGGTGAACAAACATCCCTTCACGATTTTGGGCGTAGCTCCGCCCCAGTTCCACGGTACTTTGGCGTTCGGCGTCCCCGATTTCTTTGTGCCGCTGGTGAACCTGGAGCAGGTTGAAGGGAGGAGTGCCCTGAACGCGCGCGCCCAGTCCTCCGTGTTCATGGCTCTCGGGCATCTGAAGCCGGGAGTCACTCCGGACCAGGCTGCCGCGGATCTGAACTCGGTTGGCGCATATCTGGAAAAGACTTATCCCACCGACCACGGCGCGACCACTTTCGTGTTGGCTCGCCCGAATCTCTACGGCAACCTCATGGGCGGTCCGATGCGGGCCTTCGTCAGCGCGTTGATGCTGCTGGCCGGATTGATTCTGTTGGCGGCCTGCGCCAACCTGGGCAGCCTGTTTGCCGCCCGCGCCGCCGATCGCTCCCGCGAAGTTGCCCTGCGGCTTGCATTGGGAGCCAGCCGCAACAGAATCTTAAGGCAACTGCTCACCGAAGCCATGCTGATTTCCCTGGCCGGAGGCGCGCTCGGGCTGTGGGGTAGCATCCTGCTATTGAGGGCGCTCAGCGTGTGGCATCCAATATCCAGATTTCCTCTCTACGTACCCGTAAGTCCGGACGCGAAGGTTTACATAGTTGCTCTGGTTCTGGCCTTGGTTAGCGGGTTGTTGTTCGGTATTGTTCCCGTGCGCCAGGTGCTTCGGACGGATCCCTACCAAATCGTAAAAGCGGGGCCGAGCGGGACCATTGGTCGAAGGATAACGGTTCGGGACGTGCTGTTGGTCGTGCAAGTAGCGATCTGCGGTGTGTTGGTCACGTCATCCTTGGTTGCGGTGCGCGGGCTGGCGCGGTCGCTGGACAGCAATTTTGGCTTTCAGCCGCGCAATGCGATGCTGGTCGAGACCGAATTGGCTATGGCGGGATATCGCGGCGATCAAGTGCCCGCCATGCAAAAGCGCATGATCGATTCCGTAGCGGCGATTCCGGGTGTGGAGTCTGTGGGATTGATAGGCCGGACGCCACTCTATGGGGGTGGATTTGGCGCTGCTATCTTTACCGACCGGACCACGGACCTGAGGCCATCCAATGCCGCTGCGACCGCCATGAGATTCAACATATCTCCCGAGTACTTGCACACGGCGGGCACTGCTCTGTTAGCGGGCAACGGCTTTTCCTGGCATGACGATAAGGGCTCGCCGCGCGTAGCCGTGGTAAACCGGGAGTTCGCCCGGAAAATCTTCGGCTCAACCAGCCACGCAGTAGGCGGAGGTTTTAAACTGCGGGATGGAACGCGGATACAAGTGGTGGGTGTTGTTGAAGACGGTAAATACGAGAACCTTACCGAGGATCCGGAGCCGGCGCTGTTTCTGCCCATCCTGCAAGCGCCCATGAGTGAGACCTGCCTGGTAGTGCGCTCGAATCGCGATCCGCGGCAACTTGCGGCCGCCATCCGGAACACGCTGCGGGGCCTGGATACCGGATTACCCGGCCTCGTCGAAACTTGGACCCGGCAACTGGACTTAGTTCTGTTTCCCGCGCGGGCCGCGACCGTGGCGCTGGGGGTGCTGGGCGGCATGGGCGCGATTCTGGCCATCACTGGCATCTTTGGAATGGCCGCCTACTCGGTCAGCAGGCGGCTAAAGGAGTTGGGAATCCGTATCGCCATCGGCGCCCATCCCAGCGAAGTGTTGCAAGCAGCGCTGGGACGAGCTTTCAAATTGCTGGCTTTGGGTTCCGCGGCAGGATTAATTCTCGGGATTCTCGCAACCCGGGTGCTGGCCTCCATCGTGTATCAGGCAACTCCCCGCGATCCGCTGGTATTGGCTGGCGCCGTTTTAGCGATGTTGTTGCTGGGGCTGCTGGCCACCTGGATTCCCGCGCAGCGCGCGCTATCGGTCGATCCTCTGACGCTGCTGCGCGAGGAGTGAATCCGGCGGCCCCGGCGCCACCACCCCGTCCCTGGAGCGCCCGCTCAGAACGTTCCCGCGCGGCCTCAGTATTAAAAATGCCCTAAATGGGGGCCTCATGGGCCATATTGGGGGCTTGACAACCGGACCTACATGCTTAGAATGGTGATAATCTCCTTTTCGCCTCGCTATGCAGCCCTGCAATCACACCCGCACCGAAATGTTGGCACGACGCGATGGCGTGGATTATGTGCGCTGCCTGGATTGCGACCAGGTGTTCGAAGCCGAAGACCTGGAGGCCATCGTGTCGGCCTACGATGAAGACGACGAGCCGGCCGCTTAACTCCCCACAACCCCTGAGATTTTTCGCCTTGTTTCAGTACCACAGTTCTATCCGAAGGTTCCGTGCGCTATGAGGCCAAAGGTTCATTTCATCAGAGCCGGGAACCTGAGATCCTAGATATGAAAATGGAGCCGCTTCGTATCGTCGCTATCGGTGGGGGAACCGGCCTGTCATCTCTTTTGCACGGCCTCAAGCGGTTTGCCCAGGAACCGAGAGAAGTTGAGATTACCGCGGTTGTCACGGTGACCGATGATGGCGGAAGCTCGGGGCGGCTCCGCCGCGAATTCGACGTCCTGCCGCCGGGCGACATTCGCAACTGCATGGTGGCCCTTTCAGAAGACGAAGCGCTGCTTTCCAAGCTCTTCCAGTACCGTTTTTCCGAGGGCCGCGGTCTGAAAGGCCACAGCTTCGGCAATCTGTTCCTCACCGCGCTGACGGATCTGACGGGCGACTTCGCGAAAGCTGTCAAGCTCTCTTCGGAAATTCTCGCCAGCCTAGGCCGGATTTATCCATCCACCAACGTCAAAGTGGTCCTGGAAGCGGAACTGGAAAACGGAGGGATCGTGAAGGGCGAAACCAAGATCGGCAAGAGCCGCTCGCGTATCCGCCGCATTCAACTCCAGCCGCGCGTCTGTAAACCGCTTCCGGAAACCCTCGCCGCCATTCACGAAGCCGATCTGATCACGCTGGGGCCCGGTTCGTTGTTCACCAGCGTCATCCCGAATCTGCTGGTGGAAGGCATCGCGCCGGCCATTGAACAGAGCCGCGCGTTGAAAGCCTACTTCGTGAACCTCATGTGGCAGCCCGGCGAGACCATCGGGTTCCGCGCTTCCGATCATGTGGATGCGATTCACCGCCATGCAGGCATGCACTTAATCGATGTGGCGGTGGTGAACACGCGCCCCATCAGCTCCCGCCAGCGGAGAAAATACGCCGCCGCAAACGTTCACTCCGTGCTCAACGATATCGACCGCCTGTCCGAAATGGGCCTGCACGTCATGGCCGCGGATCTGCTAGGTCCCGGCGGCAGCGTGCGCCACGATCCACGCGCGTCCGCCGAGGTTGCACTACAATTGGCAAAGCGGGGACGTGCGGGACGCGGCAAGCTTCGCGTGCTTGGAGAGCATTAGCCGGGCGTCCGGGAGCACTAACGCCAAGGATGAATTCGCAGATCAACGTGGTGATCCTGGCCGCCGGCCTCGGCACGCGCATGAAATCCAAACGCGCCAAGGTGCTGCATCGCGCGGGCGGCCTCTCATTGATTGAGCACGTTGTCGCAGCCTCCCGCGCCATCGCGCCCGCGGATCAGACCACCATCGTGGTGGGTCACCAGGCGGAACAAGTCCGCGCACTGCTCGCGCCTTCCGGCGTGCGTTTTGTCGAACAAACGGAACAAAAGGGTACCGGCCATGCGCTGCTGGCCTGCCGCGAGTCTCTGGCTTCCAAAACCGGTCTCGTAGTCGTCCTGTATGGCGACTGCCCGCTGCTCGCGCCCGCCACACTTTCCGAGTTAGTGCGCCGTCAGACATCCGGCAATGCAGCCGCAACGCTGATTACCACGCGGCTGGACGATCCGTCCGGTTACGGCCGGATAATTTTCGCGGAGCAGGGCGGCGATCGCAGCGATGTTCGAGCCATCGTCGAGCAGAAGGCCGCCACGCCCGAACAGTTGGCTATTCCATTCATCAACTCCGGCATTTATTGCTTCCAGGCCGATCTGCTGTGGCGCCACTTGCGCGATATCCGGCCAGATAATCCAGCGCATGAATACTATTTGACCGATATCGTCGAGATCCTGAATCGCGCCGGCCATAGCGTGGTGGCAATGGAAGTCGAAGATGCGGCCGAGTTGTTGGGCATCAACACGCGCGTCGAACTGGCCGAAGTAGATAGCATTTTTCGTGAAAGAAAAACACGTGAGCTGATGCTGGCTGGTGTAACTATCGAGAAACCTGAAACGGTGACCATCGATGCCCAGGTCCGCATTGGCCCGGACTCCATTGTGGAACCATTCGCGCAAATCCTCGGCAATACCACCATCGGCGAAGAATCCCGCATCGGCGCTTGCGCAATCGTGAAAGATTCCACGCTCGCCAACGAAGTTGAAATCGCCCCATTCACCCATATCGTTGATTCGAACATCGAATCCGGCGCGCATATCGGACCCTACGCTCGCCTGCGCGGTCGAGCGCGGGTTGGCAGGAACGCCCGCATCGGAAATTTCGTGGAGTTGAAAAACACCCGGCTCGGCGCCGGCGCCAAGGCCAATCACCTGGCATATTTGGGCGACGCGGACATCGGCGAAAACAGCAACATCGGTGCGGGCACCATCACCTGCAACTACGACGGCACAAGCAAGCATCCCACGAGAATTGGCAAGGATAGTTTTGTCGGCAGCAATTCCACGCTGGTGGCGCCGCTCGAAATCGGCGACGGAAGCTATATCGGCGCGGGCTCCGTGATCACCGATCCAGTGCCTGCTGAAGCTCTGGCCCTGGGCCGCGCGCGCCAGGTAATTAAGGAAGGTTGGACAGCCAAAAGAAAGAAGAAGAAATAGCTGCTTCTTGGCGACTTTTTGGCTACTTTTTGTCGGGCGGCTTCTGCGCCGTGCGCACCACCACCAGCCGCGCGACGTCGCCATCGTCGGTTTTTACAAAACCTACGGTAACTTTGGCGCGAACCCGCAGCTTGCCTTCGATGCGAGTATCGGGCTTGATCCAAAAGGTGCGTTTCTCCGCGGGCTTTCCCAGAATACTGCGCGACACCGTAATCTTGGTGGCAGACAGTTCCACGATCGGGCCTGAAAACGTTTCGTCGTATTTGGGCTCGCTCTTGGAGTCGGGTTTGGTCGCGTCCGTTTTGGCGCCGTCGGTCGTGGCGGGCTCTTGCGACCAACCGCTTGTGAGCAGCGCCCCAACAAGCATCCACAAAGTCGCGAGACGAGCCTGCACACTTGCATCATAAACCAACGCAGTCGGACTGGATATTAAGCTTGCTTCATTCGGCGCTGGCCCGTCAGAGCACCAGAATCGGATGATAGACATGCGGCAGGCGCACCTCTCCAATGGCGATCAGATCGCCCTCCGGACCGACGGCCTTCACGTATTTTGAGCCGGACCGTTCTACAAACGGGGACAGCCGGAAATCCTTGCCTTGCCGGATTTGACCTGCGGTAACGGTGTCAACCGAGGCGTTCGGAAACTCGGGCAATACGCGAGCAGCCGGAATGAGAGCCTCCTGCAAATTGGCCGCGCGCGCGAGTTCACCCAAAGCTTCCAGCGTGAACGCCTGAGCTTCCGCGAATTCACCCGACGCGGTCCGGCGAAGAGCCGTCAAGAAAGCGCCGCAACCAAGCTCGCGGCCAACATCGTGCGCGATGCCCCGCAAATAAGTTCCCGCCGAGCAGCGCAGACGAATGCGAGCGGTGGCGCCATCAAACTCCAACAGATCCAGCTCGTACACGTGCACTTGGACTGGCTGAAGTTCCACTGGAGTCCCTTTGCGCGCCAGGCGATAGGCAGGCGTTCCAGAGATCTTCTTGGCCGAAAAAGGCGGCGGCGTTTGCTGGAACGCACCGCGGAATCGCGCCAGCGTGGCATCTAATTCGACGCGCGTGAACCGCGGTTCCACGGGCTCGGTGGCAGGTTGGCCCTCGCGGTCGTAGGTATCGGTGGCCCAGCCAAATTGAATGCGCGCGTCGTATACTTTCTCACCGCTGGAAAAGAACTGCGCTAAACGAGTGGCGCGGCCCAGCACCAGCGGAAGAACGCCGGTCGCCATCGGATCTAACGTTCCCAGGTGGCCGACCTTGCGCGTGTTCGCGAGCCGCCTCAGGCGATTCACAACGTCATGCGAGGTCAGACCTTCCGGCTTGTCGACCACAATAACGCCGTCCACGTGACCACTGTAACAGGGCGCGCAAAGAAACCTGCCGGAGCGGGCATACGTCTGTTTGATTTGGGAAGTCTGAGCCGCGAAAGCCTTTCAGACTACCGACCCGGTGAGCATCTTCCTCCGAGTGCTCACCGGTTTTTCTTTGAGACAGCTCGTTCCGCTGCGCGCATGATGCTGGACGGCAACTGATAGCGAAGGTAATCGTCCACCCGGGTCAAATCATCGATCCCGCACCAAGCTACCTCGGGCGCCTCGTCGCTAATAGCGAATTCCTCGGAATTCGCGCTAAAAGCAAAAACGAGATCGTGATGCAAATGGAACGGCTCGCCTATGCGCGCGGGAATGCAGTGCACGTCCATGCCGACCAGCGTGGCCGGGCCGGAGATCGCGACCGCCGTCTCCTCTGCGGCCTCGCGTCGCGCAGTGTCACTCAATGTTGCGTCGCTGTCCTCGACGTGTCCGCCCGGGAGCAGCCAGCGCCGATGGCGATGATGGTGCATTATCAGAAACTGCCGGCCGTTAGGATGCAGCACCGCAGCGGTACAAGTAATGTGGCCTGGATGAAACTGATCGCGTGAGAACGGCGCGCCGGTAAATTCGAGCAGCGCCAGGATCAACTCGCGGCTTTTTTCCTCTTCCGGCGAAGGTTCAAACGCGCGCACTAACGCAAGCGCCTCGGCGGTGGATCGCATGAGGAGTCAGAACTCGATAGCCGCCAGCACTTCCGACGGCCGCTTTTCAAACGCGCGGCAGATGGCGAGCAAACTTTCGATGCTGGGAAGATTCGCGCCGCGCTCGATGGAGCTGATCTGCGAGATGCTGAGCTTGGTGGCGCCGGCCAGGTCCTTGAGCGACCAATCGCGCTCCACGCGCAGCATCTTGATCTGATGGCCCAGGCGTTCGCGGAGGCGGTCCTGCGTGGTGCGGCCGAAGCCGTATTTATCGATGGCGTTATGCAGCGTCTGCCGGAGCTGCGCAAGCGAGAAAGGTTTCGAGATGTAATCGAACACCTTCAGCTTGAAGGTGGCGCGCATATCCTCAAGCGACGGATAGCCGGTAACGATGATGACGCACAGTCCCGGATAAGCGGCCAGAAGTTGTTCGAGCACCTTCTCGCCCTTAAACTCGCCCATCTTCATGTCGAGCAGAACGATGTCGGGAACCCTCTGCTCGCACGCGGCAAACAACTCGTCAGGGTGCCCGAAGGCGCGGATAGAGTAAAGCCCGTCGTCCTTCAGCGCGTCTTCCAGATAATTGCAGAAATCCGGATCGTCGTCCAGGATGGCAAGGTCAACTAGGCCGCTGACAGGTGGCGGATCGGGCCTCGGCTCGGATGCGGGTCTTATTGCCAGGTTGAGCCTCCCTGGCGCCGGGAGCCTGGCGCGGGTAAAGTCACTTCGAGGCAGGCGCCGCCTTCGGCGCGATTGGAGGCCGCGATCGTTCCTCCGTGCTGGTGAATGATTCCCTCCGCGACGGTGAGGCCAAGGCCGGTGCCCTTGGCGTCGAGACGCGTGGAGACGAAGGCTTCAAAAATATCGGGCAGCACGTCGGGGGGAATGCCGGGGCCGTTGTCTTCCACCGCGATAGAGATCCATGGCTGCGAATTGCGATTCAAGCGGCGCGAAAGAACCGTGATTACACCCGACGCGGGAACCGCATCCAGGGCATTGCGCAACAGATTGACGAACACCTGCACCAGCCGGTCGGAGTTGCCGGTGACAACATCTTCGGCGTGCACCTGATTGGCAAAGCGTGCGGCGCCGGCCTTCTTGTCGATGGCCACTAGCGCCCAGGCTTCATCGATCAGGTGGCGTAGCGGCACCGGCTCCATGTGCTGTTTGCGGACGCGTGAAAAATCCACCAGGCTTTCGCTGATGCGGCGGATGCGCTGGGTGACGCGAAGCATGCGGGCCAGGCGCTCGAGGGTGGCCGCGTCGCCGGTATTCTCGGTGAGCTTTTCAATGGAACCTTGCAGGACCGTGAGCGGGGTGTTGAGCTCGTGCGCAACGCTCGCGCTGAGCAGGCCAAGGCTCACCAGGCGGTCCTGCGCTTCGAGTTTGCGGAGCGCTTCCTCCAAATCCTCTTCGCGCTTGCGGAGCTCGATGACGGTAGCGTTGCGCGAGCGCATGATCTGGCCGATTTCGTCGGCGGGGATGAAGAGGTCGCCGATGAGCTCATGATCGCGGTCGCCATGCTGCGTGGCTTGATCGGCTTCCAGCATGAGCTGCAGCGGACGGTACACATACAGCGGCATGATGGTAGTTTCGAGCACCAGCACGGCCAAGACGTATATGGCGCCGAGAACGATGAACAGGTTCGTTTTGGCTGGCGTGGGGAGATAAGGGTACAGCGCGAAGTAGACGCCCAGGGCGAGGATCAGGAAAAAGACATTGTGCAGCACCATGAACTTAAGGCGGACTTTGAGATCCCCAAACAGGCGCGTGACACGCTTGGGCGATCGAACGTGCGCCGGGACGCTGAGAGAGTGGGACAAGGGTTCACCTGCTCAATATGATTCTACGCCCGGTTGTTGGTGAGCTGGTTGTTGGTGGCTGGTGCCGATGGGTGCTGGAAACGCTAAGTCCTTTCGACGGGTGGCGCAAGTGGGGGATATTTGTGTGTGCGAGTGACGCTTTTTCAAATTTGGCGAAACGAAGCCAACCAGCGCTGTCTCGGGCCCGATAGAACATTCAGGTTCAGAATACAGGCGCAGGGTGGTACTGGACGGTGAAGAGCAGGTAAGTGGAACAAGGCGCTGGGAAGAGAAAGCGGCGGACGGCGTGATTAGGCGACCGGGGCTATTTTGCGCCGGCGGACCAGGGCGGCACGATCCCGTTCATGCGTGCGTAGGCGACTAACTGCCCCATGTGCTCGTTGGCGTGAATAATAATTCGAAGATAGACTCCGTCTACAGTGGCATCCACGCCTTCCACTTTGATCTTGCGTTGGAGATCGCGGGGTTTCAGAGTCGCGCGGGCGTTTTTGACGGCATCGAGCGAGCGCTTCAACACCTGAATGACGTCGGCCTTCGCGGTCACGCTGCTCTCGAAGTTCGGGGAATCGATATCGGCCGGCACCTTTGGCCCTGTATAACTCAACAAGTAAAAGTTTGAAATCGCAATGTGCATGAACACCTGGCCCGTGGACCGCACACCAGGCGCCGGACGCCACGCGAATTTTTCACCCGGGATGGCTTCGGCGAGAGCCACGAGTTGCCGCGAGACATGGCCCCATTCCGGGTCATAGCCCTGCCAGAGCCCTTCCAACGGGTCTACTGGGTGCCCATAGAGGGTCAGCGCGGCGAGAACTATGACCAGCGGTAGAGATTTCATAGTCGGAGATTATCACGACCGCTGGGATTATGAGTTGGGAGATTGAGGCTTAACCGCCGTGGGACTTCTGGTAGCCAGCCTCGTAGGCTTTCTGGTCTTCGTCTTTCTTGAAGTGCCTTTTCTTACTGTGGTCCAGGTTATGTGCATGGTCATATTGGCCTTCGCGCATGCCTTGCTGGTATCTCTTGTTTTTCGAATAATCGGGGCCTTGGTCCTGGAAGAATGGAGCACCGATGGCCTGCACCGCGCTTCCACCGATGCCCAAGCCCATGGCTATCGCCAGAGCCCAGATACTGTGTCTCAGTTTGTTTTTCATGGAAGTCATACGGGCACGCCCAGGGCCGTTCGCGAGTGTTGCGCGATAGGAACATCTCGATCGCGCAGCTAACCATATATCGTCAGCCGACCGCCTATGGTCAGATTAAACCGACATTACTTTTGATGGTCTTGATCACTGAGTCCATCTTCCCGTTCAACACCTGTTTGGCGATGCTCAGGGTGAAACCTTCCACGGTATGAAACGGAACATGCGAGGGCAGCGACAGCGCGTAGGGATCGACCACGGCGTCCACCACCACTGGACCGCCCTGGTGGGCCAGCGCCTCGGCGAGCCCTGCTCTCACGTCACCTGGTTCTTCGATTCGAATGCCTTTCGCCCCCATCGCCTCGGCAACTTTGGCGAAATTCGGATTCTTGAAATCGACTCCGAACGGAACCACGCCGGCTTCCTGCATTTCGATGTTGACGAAGTCGAGCGATTCATTGTTGAGCACAATGTGAACCACCGTCGCCTTGCGCTGGACTTGCGTTAGAAGGTCGCCCAGTGCGAGCATCGTGAATCCTCCGTCGCCGCACAGCGCAATGGTCTGGCGGCCAGGGAATGCAAGCTGCGCGCCGAACGCGTTGGGAGCGGCGTTCGCCATGGAGGCCCAGGAAAAAGAGCCGAAGATGCGGCGGTTCGTCCCGCCCTTAAGATACCGCGCCGCCCAGATGCAGGCCGTGCCTGTGTCCACAAAAAACATCGCGTCATCGGCGGCCAGATCGCTCAGCGTCGCGGCCAGGAATTCCGGACGAATCGGCTTGATCCCCGGACCCTTCTCGACATAATGTTGCAAAAGTTCATGGAACGAGCCGGTTTCCGCGACATGTTTTTCGAGAAAGCCTCTGTCCGTCTTGGCGCTGATTTTCGGAAGCAGCGCGGCAACCGTGGTTTGGATGTCGCCCACCAGCGCCAGATCAACGGCGGTTCGGCGTCCGATGTGTTTTGCGTTTTTATCGATCTGGACTTTCTTGACGTCGTCGCCGGGGAGAAACTCCGAGAACGGGAAATCGGTGCCGAGCAGCAGCACCAGATCCGCATCATGAATAGCCTTATACGCTCCGCCGTAACCGAGCAGGCCAGTCATCCCGACCGCATTGGGATTGTCATGCTCCAGCCACTGCTTCCCTCGAAATGAATATCCCACCGGGGCCTGGAGCTTGGCCGCGAGTTGCAGTACTTCAGCGCGCCCGGCGCGGCAGCCATCCCCGCCGAAAATCGCCACCTTTTTGGCAGCCTCAATCATTGCAACTAGCTTGTCGAGATCGGCGTCAGCTGGGCGAAACAGCGGCGCAGCGGGAATGGTGACCCCGCGGGACGAATGATCCGGCACCTTCGCCGACGCGATGTTGCCGGGCAACGAGATCACCGTCGGTCCCTTATCGACGACGGCGGTGAGAATCGCGGTGGTGATCACGGCCCGCGCCTGTTCCGGATCGACGATTCGCCCAACATAGAGGCATGCGGTGTCGAAAAACTTGTACGGGTTCAGCTCTTCGAGGGCGGCGGTGTCCATGATTCCGGTTTCGACGTCACCGGCAATAGCGATCACCGCAGCCCCCTCCTTGCGCGCATCCATCAATCCGTTGAAAAGATGAGTTACGCCGGGGCCGGCGGTTCCACACACAACCACGGGATCGCCAGTCAGATAAGCGTCGGCGACGGCCGCAAAAACGCCGTATTCTTCATGCCGAACGTGGATAAACTCGATCTTCCCATTGCGCCGCAGCGCGTCGATGACAGGATTGAGCGCGTCTCCGACGATGCCGTAGCAGCGTTTGACGCCGGCTGATGCCAGCATCTCCCACAAAACGTCCGCAACTTTTCGTGCCATGCGAGCCTCCTCCTCTTTATCCTTCGGAGGCGATCTTGCCAGTTCGTTACGTCGCCACTCCGGTAGCTCTTACTCGCGGGTTATATTCCAGGTTCCGGTGATTGCCCCGCTCGCGCAGGTGAAGGTACCGCTGGCCGTGGCTGCCGTGCCGGTAACGACAACTTCGCCGCTAAAGCTACAGGACACGCCCTCAGTGACGTCGACGCCAAACGCGATTTGACCGGTGGACGATACAGTTCCCGTACCGTTTCCGGGTACCGTCACCGTCATCACTCCGTTGTCGATGGTGGCACTCACGGCGCCGGATGTCGTTTTTCCGTTAGAGGCCTCAGTGCCGCTGAAGCTACCGACGTAAGTTCCATCAAACGAGGATCCGGCTGGTGGCGTGGTGGAGGAATCAACCTGGTAGGTGACGTTGTCGATGGATAGGATACCGGCCGACACGTGTCCGTATTGGATCCCGTGTGCCGTAAAGGATCCTCCGTCGGCAAAGTTGTAGACACCCAAAGATCCAGTGCCGGTGGGTAGAGCGCGCAGCACATACCAAGGAACCGTGAACTGCTCATCGCTCACTGGCGCGAGGCAGATGAAGGCAACACCCAATGAGGCTGACGCTAGGGTTGAACTTCCGGAGATGATAACGTAGCTGCCTGTTGCGCCTCCGCTCCAGGTGATCAGTTGTCCGGCGGATTCCGTGACTGTGCTGATGGAACTCTCGTTGGTCCAAGTCAGGGGCGCGGGCAATGTGATGGTCGCCGTGAACGGCCCGACATCCTTTCCTCCGGGGCCGGTGAAGGTGTACGCCGTGCCACCGACTAGAGCGCTGGTTAACACCTCATAGTATGTTCCCGTGACTACTTCGAGTAAATTCCCCGAGAAGCTCCCGCCTTTAAGCCCGATCTGCTTTCCCGCGTCTAAGCCGGTGCTGGTGCTCGTGGTCGAGGTGGAACTCGCGGACGACGATGATATGAGGCAGCTTCCAATGGAATAGAATGACGAACTGCTCGAATATTGTGCGCCCGTTTGGGATATAAATGCCCCGGAAGCGTAGTCGCTGGTCGTAAACGCGGTCTCCGATTTCAATTGGGCCTCGGAGGGGGGCGTCGGCTCGGTAATCTGGACTAGCGACAGGCTGCCAGTGTTCACTGTGCCTGTCTGCACGATTCCAGTCCCGGTTGTTCCTAGCTCGGGATCGCTGCACACGCCGCCGCCCTCGGCAACCGCGAGCGTTCCGAAATTGCTCGAAATGCCGTTCGCCACTACAACTACCGAATTGCCACAACCGCCCTGAAATCCGGACGAAGCGCGCGGGGCGTCATGGCCATTGGCGGCCTTAAATGCGGGCGAGGCTCCAAATGCAGGCACGGTCACATCGATCTGATCCAATCCCGGATCCTGCGATCGCCCGGCATAAATGACGTCGGCTTTCACGCCGCCGATGTAGACCGTAGCGTCGTTGAGATTGTCCTGCTTCATCGGATACGTTCGATCGTTGTTGGCGGTGTCGGCGCCCAGGCCGGAACCCCACAGTATGATGGTCTGTCCGGGAGCTGCCGAGGCGGTGGGCGTGATGTCCTGATAATCAAGGTTGGTCGCTTTGATCGGCCCGCTGCCAGTCAAACTTGTGGTAAGAATGCCAAATGCGCTTTTCGTTACTAGCAGGGGAGCCGAGGTGGATTGCCCGTTGTAGGAGACGGTGATGGTTCCGGTGCCGACGGGCGTGGTGGATGGAAGCACAGCCGCGACCTGGGTCGGAGCGGCGTAATAAATCGCCGGCGTGGTGTTAACGCCGTTGACAGTGACTGAGATCGTCATGCCGTTCAGCTTCTGGGGCAGGCCTGGCGCTACGCTGCTTTGGGTGACCAGGGGGGCCGAGGCGCACAGGCCGCTGCCATAAATGACGAACAGACTGGCGGGCGCGATGCCATAGCTGGGCAAGCCGGGCAAAATGCCGCTAAAGTTGTTGACCACCGCATTGAT
>Ga0302326_10000685_pt1 | contig 90132 bp, 79 predicted proteins | sample Palsa_T0_3_FD_202264 | JGI IMG/M metagenome (GOLD analysis project Ga0302326, IMG submission 202264) | Peat permafrost microbial communities from Stordalen Mire near Abisko, Sweden - Palsa_T0_3 | ecosystem: Environmental > Terrestrial > Soil > Palsa > Peat permafrost | place: Sweden: Abisko... | reverse complement strand
GAACGCGCGGTAGGCGCGCAGCAAAGCCTCCTGCGCCACGTCGTCGGCGTCCGCAGGCGTGCTGCCCGACAGCCAGCGCGCGAAGCGATATGCGGCGTCCAGGTGCGGCATAACCTGCGCCTCGAACCGAGCGCGTTTGTGATCCATGCTTTGAGGCTTGCGTAGCGAGAAGACCGTGTGCGGGGCGATTTTATTCCTTCGTGCCGGCGCGCAGGTTGGCTGCATCGACCGCGTTGGACAGCAGCATGGCGATGGTCATGGGCCCGAGACCCCCGGGAACGGGGGTGATCCAGCCGGCACGAGCAGCCGCTGCCTCGAACTCGACATCCCCGACGAGCTTGCCCGCCTCTGTGCGGTTGATGCCCACATCGAAAACGGCCGCGTCCGGACGGACCCAGTCCCCGGGTATGAAACCGGCCTTGCCGACGGCTGCCACGAGAACCTCCGCGCGTTCGACCTCGGCGCGCAGATCGCGCGTTCCGGTGTGACAGACCGTCACTGTGGCACGCGCCAGCAGCAGCTCGAGCGCCATCGGCCGGCCGACGATGTTGGAAGCCCCGACGACCGTAGCGCGCTTGCCCGTGAGCTCAATGCCGTACTCCTGCGCGAGCCGTATGACGCCGAAGGGCGTGCATGGGCGCAGCCGCGGACGCTTCTGCGCCAGCAGGCCGGTGTTCAGTGGGTGGAAGCCGTCCACATCTTTGGCCGGATCGACGGCGTCCATGATGCGATCGGCATTGACGCCCTTCGGCAGCGGCAGTTGCACCAGGATGCCATCGACACGCTCGTCGTGATTGAGGGCTGCCACCAGCGCCAGTATCTGCGCCTCGCTGGTGCTCGCCGGCACATCATGCGCGAAGGACTCGATGCCGGCCTCGAGCGAGGACTTGCGCTTGTTGCGCACGTAGACGCTCGAGGCGGCATGCTCGCCCACCTGCACCACCGCAAGCCCCGGCCGACGGCCGTGACGCGCGGCGAAGTGCGCGGCGCGTGCGGCCACCTGGGCGCGCACCTGCGCCGCAACCGCCTTGCCATCGAGCAGCACGGCACCGCCGGCGTGGCGCGCTACTGGCGCCGCGCCGGCGTGTGTCGAAGAGCCGCTCATCAGTAGCGGTAGTGATCGGGCTTGTAAGGCCCGGCCTTATCCACCCCTATGTAGCGTGCCTGCGTGTCGGTCAGCTGCGAGAGCTCGACGTTGAGCGTCTTGAGCTGCAGCCGCGCCACCTTCTCGTCGAGGTGTTTCGGCAGCACGTGCACGCCCACCGCGTACTTGGCCGTGCGGGTGAAGAGCTCCACCTGCGCGATGGTCTGGTTGGCGAAGCTCGAACTCATGACGTAGCTCGGATGCCCGGTACCGCAGCCGAGATTCACGAGACGCCCTTCGGCGAGCAGGATCAGCCGCCGCCCGTCGGGCAGGATGATGTGATCGACCTGCGGCTTGATGTTATCCCACTTGTACTGCTTGAGGCTGGCCACATCGATCTCGTTATCGAAATGACCGATGTTGCACACGATCGCGTTGTGCTTCATGCGCACCAGGTGCTCGTGGGTGATCACGTGGAAGTTGCCGGTCGCGCTGACGAAGATGTCGGCCTTGTCGGCGGCGTACTCCATCGTGACCACGCGGTAGCCCTCCATCGCAGCCTGCAGGGCACAGATCGGGTCGATCTCAGTGACCCACACTTGCGCCGACAGTGCGCGAAGCGCCTGGGCGGATCCCTTGCCCACATCTCCGTAGCCGCACACCAGCGCGACCTTGCCGGCGATCATGACGTCGGTGGCGCGCTTGATCGCATCCACCAGCGACTCGCGGCAGCCGTAAAGGTTGTCGAACTTGCTCTTGGTGACCGAGTCGTTCACGTTGATTGCCGGAAAGGCAAGCTGGCCTTCCTTCGCCATCTGATACAGGCGCTTCACCCCGGTGGTGGTCTCCTCGGTGACGCCCTTGATGTGGCGGATGCGCGTGGAATACCACTTCGGCTCACTCTTCAGGCGTGCGCGGATCGCCGCGAACAGCGCGGTCTCCTCCTCGCTCGTGGGTCGTGCAATCAGGGTCGGGTCGGTCTCGGCCTTGGTGCCCAGGTGCAACAGCAGCGTCGCGTCCCCGCCGTCGTCGAGAATCATGTTGGAGTAGCCGCCGGCGGGCCACTCGAAGATGCGGTGCGTGTACTCCCAGTAATCATCGAGCGACTCGCCCTTCCAGGCGAACACGGGCGTGCCGCGCGCGGCAATCGCTGCGGCGGCGTGGTCCTGGGTAGAGAAGATGTTGCACGAGGCCCAGCGCACGTCCGCGCCGAGCGCCTGCAGCGTCTCGATCAGCACCGCCGTCTGGATGGTCATGTGGAGCGAGCCGGTGATGCGCGCTCCGCGCAGTGGCTGCGTGGGCGCGTACTCCTCGCGGATCGCCATGAGACCGGGCATCTCGGTCTCGGCAATGGCGATCTCCTTGCGGCCCCAGTCCGCGAGGGCGAGGTCGGCGACCTTGTGGTCGGACTTAGTGGCAGGTTTCAGTGTGGCGTTCATAACGATACTCCGCTTTGCCAAAGCGAGCGCCGTATGAATGATCCGTCCGTCTGCTGAGCCTGGCGGACGCTTCCGTCCGTCGCAACGCTCCTCAGCAGGCGTGGCCGCAGCCGGTACGGCTGCGTGTCTCTCAGGCCGCGCGCATTCCCTTGCCTTCCGCCGCCAAGGTCGCGGCAAGATCGGTGCGCTCCCAGGTAAACTCAGGCTCCGTGCGGCCAAAGTGTCCGTAAGTGGCAGTCTTCTGATAGATCGGCCGCACCAGATCCAGCATCTCGCGCAGCCCGTAAGGGGTCAGGTCGAAGTGCTTGCGCACGAGCTGCGTAAGGCGCTCGCGCGAAAGGCGGCTGGTACCAAAGGTCTCCACCATGATCGAGGTCGGCTCGGCTACGCCGATGGCATACGAGACCTGCACCTCGCAGCGCTCGGCTAGTCCGGCAGCCACCAGGTTCTTGGCGACGTAGCGCGCGGCATAGGCCGCCGAGCGATCTACCTTCGAGGGGTCCTTGCCGGAGAACGCGCCGCCACCGTGGCGCGCATAGCCACCGTAGGTGTCGACGATGATCTTGCGCCCGGTGAGACCGCAGTCCCCGACCGGGCCGCCGATGACGAACCGTCCGGTCGGATTGATGTGGTATTTGGTGCGCTTGTCCACCCACTTCGGCGGCAGCACGGGCTTCAGGATCTCCTCCATCACCGCCTCGCGCAGCATCTTGGTGGACACATCCGGGCTGTGCTGCGTGGAGAGCACCACCGCTTCCAGTCCCACCGGCACGTGATCCTCGTAGCGCAGCGTCACCTGGCTCTTGGCGTCCGGACGCAGCCATGGGAGCTTGCCGCTCTTGCGCACCTGCGCCTGGCGCTTCACCAGACGGTGCGCGAGCGTGATCGGCGCGGGCATCAGCACGTCGGTCTCGTTGGTCGCGTAGCCGAACATCAGTCCCTGATCGCCCGCACCCTGGCGTCGCTCGTCCTTGCGGTCGACCCCCTGTGCGATGTCGACCGACTGCTTGCCGATGATGTTGAGCACCCCGCAGCTGGCACCGTCGAAGCCCATCTCGGAGGAGTTGTAGCCGATCTCCAGCACGGTCTTGCGTACCAGCGCCTCGACGTCCACCCAAGCACTGGTGGTGATCTCCCCGGCCACGATCACCACGCCGGTCTTGACGAGGGTCTCGCAGGCGACGCGGCCGCGGGGATCCTCCCTGAGGATCGCATCCAGCACGACATCGGAAATCTGGTCGGCGACCTTGTCCGGGTGGCCTTCGGAAACTGACTCAGAGGTAAAGAGAAAGTCATTCGCCATGGGCTTGAGTTCCGCTCTGCGTGCTGCGCCGCAAAACGCCCATTTTAACCCGAAACCGCGCGGCGCACGTGCTTCATTCCTCAGGCCTTAGGAAAGGCCCCCGCGAGGCGCTGCTCGAACTCCACGCCCGTGAAACGGTGATTCTGAGTTCCGCGCGACTCAGCCTTGATCGCGCCCATGAGCGAGGCAATATGTCCGGTGGTCCGCCAGTCAAGACCGTGCAGCAGTCCGTGAAGAAGGCCGGCACGGTAGGCATCGCCGCAACCGGTCGGATCCACCACCTCGCGCACCGGGGCGGCCGGAATTGCCACCTCGCCCGAGCGGGTATGAATCGTCGAGCCGGCAGCTCCGCGCGTCACGATCAGGGCCTCCACGCGCTCGAGGACCGCAGCGACCGGCCAGCCGGTGCGCTGCTGCAGCAGCTGCCACTCGTACTCGTTGACGGTCACCCAGCGCGCCTGGGACACGAAGCGCTGCAGCTCGGGGGCGCCGAACATTGGCAATCCCTGGCCGGGGTCGAACACGAAAGGGATGCCGGCGGCGACGAACTGCGTCGCATGCTCGAGCATGCCCTCGCGCCCGTCGGGCGCGACGATGCCGAGGACGATATCGCGCGCCTCGCTCACGCGGTTGAGGTGGCTGTGCTGCATCGCGCCCGGGTGGAACGCCGTGATCTGGTTGTCATCGAGATCGGTGGTGATAAAGGCCTGCGCGGTGAGCTCGCTGTCGATGACGCGCACGTGATCGGTCGACACGTTCGCGCGCGCCAGCCACTCTTTGTATGGCGAGAAATCCCTGCCCACCGTGGCCATCGGCACTCCGATATCCCCGAGCAGCCTCAGGTTGTAGGCGATGTTGCCGGCGCAGCCGCCGAATTCCCGGCGCAGCTGCGGCACCAGGAACGAGACGTTCAGCATGTGAATCTTGTCGGGCAGGATGTGATTGGCGAAGCGATCGCCGAATACCATGATGGTATCGAAGGCGACCGAGCCGCAGATCAGCGCACGTCCCGGGCCGAGTGGTTCGTTCATGCTCCTGCACCCTTGTCGGAGCCAGTGTTGGCCGGTGCCGCCTTGGCAGCCGCATACAGCACCGCCACGCCGTTCTTGGCAAGCTCCGTGAGGCCCGCGCCCTGACGCTGCTCGTAGTAGTCGAGCATCTGCGCACGCATGCGCGGCTCCCAGTAGCGTTTGAGGTGATTGGCCACATCGCGCGCCGCCTGCTCCGGTTCGTTCACCCCGGCGAAAAACTCGCCGATCTCGTTGGTCATCTTGATGAGCAGATCGATATTCATGTCAGTCGCTGCGGATGCGCATACACCACGTGCTGATCGGCGCGCGCGAATGCCACCAGCGTGAGTCCCGAACTCTGGGCGAGGCGCACCGCAAAGGCGGTCGGCGCCGACAGCGCCACCAGTAGCGCGATCCCGACGGTGGCACATTTCTGCACCATCTCGTAGCTCGCACGACTGGTGATCAACATGTATCCGGCGCCGAAGTCCTCTTGTGCGCGCGCCAGCGCCCCGATCGTCTTGTCGAGCGCATTGTGCCGGCCGACGTCCTCGCGCACCAGCTGGATGCCCGCCCCCGGAAGCACCCAGGCCGCCGCGTGCACGCTGCCGGTGCGGGCGTTGATGGGCTGTCGGGAGGCGAGCTGCGTGATCGCCGCATGCAGCTGCGCGGCCGTGATCGTGGGGCCGGCCGGTACCGGTGCACACTCGCGGATGGCGTCCGCGGCGGTCTCCGCGCCGCACAGGCCGCAGCCGGTGCGTCCGGTGAGGTTGCGCCGGCGCTGCAGCAGCTGCGTGAAGCGCTCCCATGCCACGGTGATCTTGACGTCCGCCGAGGACTCGCCCTGGATGACCTCGACGCCGCGAATCTCGTCCGCGCACGCCACCAGGCCCTCGCTGAGGGTGAATCCGAACGCGTAGTCCTCGAGGTCCGCCGGCGTTGCAAGCATCACGACGTGCGGCACGTCGTGGTAGACGAGCGCGACCGGCATCTCCTCGGCGACCTGGTCGGTGGTATGCGCAGTAGCGCCGCGCGTCCAGCGCTCGATCTCGACTTCGGCACTGACCGCGCCCGGCGCGCGCCCATCCGCCGCGGCTTGCGCGCTCATCACATCAAGCGGGGGCCGGATCGTGCTTGCGCTTGCGGGCCGGATGCGGCAGGGAGCGCTCGGCCTCGCTGCGCTTCTGCCAGGCGTCCTTCTGGTTCACCAGCACCACCTCCACCGCGGTTACCTTATACTCCGGACAGTTGGTCGCCCAGTCCGAGTTCTCGGTGGTCACCACGTTGGCATTGGTCTCGGGGAAGTGGAACGTGGTGTACACCACGCCCGGGGCGATCTTCTCGGACACCTTCGCGCGCAGCACCGTCTCTCCGGCGCGGCTGGTGAGGCCCACCCAGTCACCGTCGCTGATGCCGCGCACCTCGGCGTCGTGCGGATGGATCTCCAGCACGTCCTCGGCATGCCATACCACGTTGCCCGTGCGGCGCGTCTGGGCGCCGACGTTGTACTGCGTGAGTATGCGCCCGGTGGTCAGGATCAGCGGGAAGCGGCTGCTCGAGCGCTCGCTGGTCGGCACGTACGCAGTGGGCCAGAACTTGCCTTTGCCGCGCACAAACTGGTGCACGTGCATGGTGGGTGTGCCCTCGGGGGTCTCATCCGTGCACGGCCACTGAATGCTTCCCAGGCGATCGAGCTTCTCGTAGGTGAGGCGCGCAAAGGTCGGCGTGAGGCGCGAGATCTCCTCCATGATCTGCGAGGGATGGTCGTAGTCCATCGGGTAACCGAGCGCGTTCGAGAGCAGCATGGTGATCTGCCAGTCCTCATAACCGGCGAGCGGCTCCATGACCTTGCGCACGCGCGACACGCGCCGCTCGGCATTGGTGAAGGTGCCGTCCTTCTCGAGGAAGGAGGAGCCCGGCAGGAACACGTGCGCGAACTTCGCGATCTCGTTGAGGAACAGGTCCTGCACGATCACGCACTCCATCGCCGCCATCGCCGCGCTGACGTGGTGGGTGTTGGGATCGGACTGCACGAAGTCCTCTCCCTGCACGTACATGCCGCGGAAGGTGCCATCCAGCGATGCCTCGAACATGTTCGGGATGCGCAGCCCCGGCTCGGACTGCAACTTCACTCCCCAGGCGCCTTCGAAGAGTGCGCGCGTGCCCGGATCCGACACGTGACGGTAGGCGCTGAACTCGTGCGGGAATGAGCCCATGTCGCACGATCCCTGCACGTTGTTCTGGCCACGTAGCGGGTTCACACCGACCCCCTCGCGCCCGAGGTTGCCGGTCGCCATGGCGAGATTCGCGATCGCCATCACGGTGGTGGTGCCCTGGCTGTGCTCGGTGACGCCGAGGCCGTAGTAGATCGCCGCGTTGGGAGCGGTGGCATACAAACGCGCGGCGCGTCGCACGCGCTCGGCCGGCACGCCGGTGAGGCTCTCGGAGGCTTCCGGGGAGTTGCGCTCCTCGGCGACGAACGCCTTCCACTTGCTGAAGGACTCCGGCTCGCAGCGCTCGGCGACGTAGGCCTCCTTCACCAGGCCTTCGGTGACCACTACGTGCGCGAGCGCATTGAGAAGCGCCACGTTGGTGCCCGGTTGCAGCTGCAGGTGCTCGTCGGCTGCGATGTGCGGGGTGCGCACCAGCGCGATCTCGCGCGGGTCGGCGACGATGAGCTTCGCGCCCTGGCGCAGCCGGCGCTTGAGCTGGGAAGCGAACACCGGGTGCCCGTCGGTCGGGTTCGCACCCACGATGAGGATCGCGTCCGCCTTCATCACGGAGTCGAACGCCTGCGTGCCGGCGGACTCGCCCAGGGTGTTCTTCAGGCCATAGCCGGTCGGTGAGTGACACACGCGCGCGCAGGTGTCGACGTTATTGTTGCCGAAGGCTGCGCGCACCAGCTTCTGCACCAGGAACGTCTCCTCGTTGGTGCAGCGCGAGGAGGTGATGCCGCCGACCGAGTCGCGGCCGTACTTCGCCTGGATGCGCCTGATCTCGCTTGCGGCATAGGAGATCGCCTCCTCCCACGAGACCTCGCGCCAGTTGTCACGGATGCTCTTGCGGATCATGGGCTTCAGCACCCGGTCCGCATGGGTTGCGTAGCCGTATGCGAAGCGTCCCTTGACGCAGGCGTGGCCGTGGTTGGCGCGGCCGTGGCGGTCGGGCGCCATGCGCACGACTTCCGTGTCCTCGCCCTCCCCGCGCACTTCCGCTCGCAAACCGCAGCCGACGCCGCAATAGGCGCACGTGGTCCCCACCGCACGCTCGGACTTGCCCAGCCCGATGATGGACTTCTCGATCAGGGCCCCCGTCGGGCACGCCTCCACGCATGCGCCGCAGGAGACGCACTCGGATTCGAGGAAGGGCTGGTCCTGGCTGGCGGACACCTTGGAATCAAAGCCGCGGCTCTGGATCGTGAGCGCGAACGTCCCCTGCTGCTCATCGCAGGCGCGTACACAGCGCGAACAGACGATGCACAGCGTCGGATCGAAGGCGAAGTAGGGATTGCTTTCGTCTTTCTGCGCGGGCCGGTGCATCGCCCCGCGCGCGTAGGAACTCGACTTGATTCCCACCACCTTCGCCATGTCCTCGAGCTCACAATGCCCCTGCGCCGGACAGGTATCGCAGTCGAGCGGGTGATCCGACACGTACAGGTCGATCACGCCGCGACGCAGCTGCATGAGCTTCTCGGACTGGGTGCGGATCTTCATGCCCGCAGCGACGGTGGTCGTGCAGGAGGCGGGGTAGCCCTTGCGGCCTTCGACCTCGACCAGGCACAGGCGGCACGAACCGAACGCCTTGAGGGTGTCGGTCGCGCACAGCTTCGGAACCTTCACGCCGGCGAGCGCTGCGGCACGCATCACCGAGGTGCCCTCGGGAACCGACACGGCACGACCGTCGATCTCGAGCGTTACGGCCGTGCCGGTCGCATTCGCCGGCTCGGGGGTGCCGCTGTCTTCGTAATCTATCGCATACATTGCATTTGCCTCGCTCGCGCGCTGCTAGCTGACCCGCGCACGAAAGTCCTCCCTGAAATGCTTCAACGCACTCTGTACCGGAAACGGCGCCATGCCGCCCAGCCCGCACAGCGATCCCTGCACCATGGTCTCGCACAGCTCTTCCAGCAGCCGCACGTTGCGCTCCCCGTCGATCCCGGCAAGGATGCGGTCGATGACCTCGACCCCGCGCGTCGAGCCGATACGGCACGGGGTGCACTTGCCGCAGGACTCGATGGCGCAGAACTCCATCGCGTAGCGCGCCATGCGCGCCATGTCCACACTGTCGTCGAACACCACGATGCCGCCGTGTCCCAGCAGCGCTCCGATGCCCGTGAGCGCCTCATAGTCGACCGCGGTATCGAAGTGTGCCGGCGGCACGTAGGCCCCGAGCGGACCGCCGATCTGCACCGCGCGGATCGGACGCCCGCTCGCCGAGCCGCCGCCGTAATCGTACAACAGCTCTTTGAGTGTAAGCCCAAACGCCCGTTCCACGAGGCCGCCGCGGCGGATATTGCCGGCCAGCTGGATCGGCAGCGTGCCGCGTGACTTGCCCATACCGAAGCCGGCGTAGGCCTGCGCGCCGTGCGCCAGAATCCACGGTACGCTCGCAAGCGTCACCACATTGTTGACGATCGTCGGCTGTCCGAAGAGACCCTTGATCGCCGGCAGCGGCGGGCGCACCCGCACCTCACCGCGCCTGCCCTCGAGGCTCTCGAGCATCGAGGTCTCTTCGCCGCAGATGTAGGCCCCGGCACCCAGACGCACTTCCAGCTCGAAGCGCTTGCCGCTGCCGGCGACGTCCGCGCCGAGATATCCGGCCTGTGCGGCCGCCGCGATCGCGGTCTTGAGCGCAGCGTAAGCGTGCGGGTATTCGGCACGCAGATAGATGTACCCCTGGGTGGCCCCCACGGCGATACCGGCGATGGTCATGCCTTCGATCAGCGTGAACGGGTCCCCCTCCATCAGCATGCGGTCTGCGAAGGTGCCGGAATCGCCTTCGTCGGCGTTGCAGGTGACGTACTTCTGTGCCGTCACCTGTTCGAGGACGGTCTTCCACTTGATGCCCGTTGGAAAGGCCGCTCCGCCGCGGCCGCGCAAACCGGAGGCCGTGATCTGCTGCACGATGTCGGCACCGGTCAGCGACAGCGCGCGCGTCAGTCCCTGATAGCCGCCGTGCTTCACATAATCCGCAACGCTCGCCGGATCCACGATCCCGACGCGCTCGAACGTCAGGCGCTGCTGGCCCTTCAGCCACGGGATCGACTCGGTCAGGCCGAGGGCCAGGGGATGCGCGCCACCGGCGAGGAAATTCGCCGCAAACAGCGAGGGCACATCGCTCGCGGTCACCGGCCCGTAGCCGTAGCGCCCGCCGGGCGTGAGCACCTCCACGAGCGGCTCGAGCCAGTAGGCTCCGCGCGAGCCATTGCGCACGATCTCGACCGGCGCGCCGCGGCGCTGCGCCTCGGCGGCGATCGCGCTCGCCACCTCCTGCGCTCCGAGAGACAGCGCCCCGGCGTCGGTCGGAACGTAGACGCTCACGCTCATGAGGAAGCGCTCTCCTGCGCGATCAGTGCATCGAAACGCTCCGCCGTCACGCGCCCGTAAAGGCGTCCGTCGATCATCGCCGCCGGCGAGCAGGCGCAGTTGCCCAGGCAATAGATCGGCTCGAGCGTGAAGGCGCCATTTGCGGTCGTTTCGTGAAACCCGATCCCGAGGCGCTGACGGGCATGCGTGGCGAGTGCCTCGGCGCCCATCGACTGGCAGGCTTCCGCCTGGCACAGGCTGACGGTATGAGCCCCCGGGCGCGAGCGACGGAAGAAATGATAGAAGGTGACCACGCCGTGTACCTCGGCACGCGAGAGGTTCAGGCTTTCTGCCACGACGGGAACGGCGCTGGGGGGCACAAACCCGAGCGACGCCTGAATAGCATGCAACACTTCCAGGAGCGGTCCGGGACGCCCCTTATGCTCGGCCAGGACGCGCCGCACTACGGCCTTTTCGGCCGGCGATAAGGTTTCCATACGCCCCCAGTATACGTATACGTCCGGTGCGGCAGGGAGGGGCCTGAACGGCACCACACGCGCCGCGCAAGACTCATGGCAGGCATGGTTGGCCCTAAACTGGGACAGCCGCCGAAAATGTAAAAAACCGTGGTCGGTTCACACCTCCTTAAGTCCTCAGCGCTGCGCACCCTGCTAGCTTCGCTGCTGCTCGCGCTCGCAAGCGCAGCGGGCCATGCGACGGATCTTGCGAGCGATCTCACCTTCGGCGGCAACCTCGCCCTTACCACTGACTACGTCTATCGTGGAGTGTCCGAAAGCGATGGACATGGGGCCGTGCAGGCGGACGTGCATGCGGACCTCGATGGCACCTTTCTCGGGACCTGGGCCTCATCGCGCGACCGCACGCTGTATCCGTACGCGCACGCTGACCTCGATGTCTATTTCGGGCACCGCTTCGACTTCGGCGGGCTCTGGAGCGCAAGCCTCAGTGCGCACGCGCGTTACTTCGTCGGCGGCACACAGCCGACGTCCGACGACTACCAGGAGATCACCGCCTCCGTGACTTATCTGGACAGCTGGACGCTGTCGCTGACGGCGATTCCGAACGCGGTGCGCTACTGGTACGACGTGCGCCTCGGCCGTAGCCCCGCGTGGGTTGCCGAGACCTCCGCCCAATGGCCGATCGTCGGCGGCCTGTTCGTGACCGGCGGGGCGGGCTATTACTATTCGAACGCCCCGAGCCCGCCTGCCCCGCAAGCCCCCTCCTACGACACCTATCCCCCGCCCGGGCCGCCTGTGCCTGCGCAATCGGCTACCGGTTATGCGTATGGCAACGCAGGACTTGCCTTCGAGCAGGGGCGCTGGCGCCTCGATGTCGGGTATTACCTCGCCCAGAGCAAGGCGCAGCAGCTGTTCCCCTACCGCAGCGCGAACGATCATTTTGCAGGCTCGGTGGCCTGGCGGTTTTGAACCGCCGCACGGCTGAGCGACACTTACCGTCAGAGGGTAAATACGGCATGGCAGAGCTCAACGTTCGCGGGGTGGCAGGCGTGGCGCGCGAGGTGGAACTCATCGCGCGCATCGCCGAGGGCGATCGCAAGGCCTTCGAGGAGCTCTATAACCTCTATCACCGCCGCATGGCTCGCTTTCTGATGCGTCTCACGCACCGCTACGATCTCGCCGAGGAAGTCATCAACGACACCTTCTGGGTCGTGTGGCGCAAGGCGAAGAGCTTTCGCGGCGACTCGCAGCCCTCCACCTGGATTCTCGGGATCGCGTACCGCAAGGCGCGGAACGCGTTCCGCACCAGTGCGCGCCTCGCGGAGAGGAACCTCGAGGCGCAAGCGCTGCCACTTACCTGCGAGGGGCCTGCCGGGGCGGCGGAACTGCGCGACTGGCTCATGCAGGCATTGGAGCAGCTGCCCGTGGAGCAACGCCTCGCGGTGGAGCTGTGCTACGAGCTGGGCTACTCCTGCGAGGAGATCGCTACCGTCATGAGCTGTCCGGTCAACACCGTGAAGACGCGCCTGTTCCATGCGCGCGCGAAGCTGCAGAAGCTGCTGCCGCAGCTTGCGAGCCCGACCCGTTCGCAGGCAGCCGGGCAGCCTGCCGCACCGGGCGCCTCGCAGGGAGATGCACAGCCATGATGACCAACACCTGTCAGCACGAGGAATCGTGGCTCCTGCTGCCATGGCTTGCCAACGGACGACTTTCGCATGCACAGCGCGCGCAAGTGGAGAAGCACGTGCGCGAATGCGCTCAGTGCGCCCAGGAAGTTGCCCGCCAGGAGCTGATCCGCTCGGCATTGACCGAGCCCGAGCGCGTCACCTACGCCCCCGGCCCTTCCTTGCGCAAGCTGCTCGATCGCATCGACGGCCACGCGCCGGCGGTGCGCGGCGCAGCTGCCGCGCCCGTCGCGCAGCTGCCGGTGCGGGCGGCCTCGGCGTGGCGCCCCCCGGGTCTTGCGTGGGCGGCGAGCTTCGTCATGGTGGCGGGACTGTCCGCGCTCGCCCCGACCGCGTATCGCTGGTCGCAGCCGGTGTACGTCACACACACGGCCAACGCCGTGGCTAACCCGGATGTGGTGCACATTGCATTCGTGCCTTCGCTGTCGGTCGCAGAGGCTGGCGAGCTGCTGCGCTCGGCCGGCGCGCGTGTCGTGGAGGGCCCGGACAGCACGGGGATCCTCGGCATCACTGCCGCGAGCCTGCCCGCGCAGCAGAGCTCGTCCGAGGCGCGGCGCGCCGTGCGCGAGCTGGCGCTGCGCCTGCGTGCCGATGCGCGCGTGCGCTGGGTCGAGCCTGTGTGGCCTCCAGTGTCAGCCCCAGCCCAGGAGCGGCGCACGGGGCCGCCTTGATGCACACACTCGCGCGCGCCGCCGTTGCCTGGCTTGCGGCCCTGACGGGGAGCCTCGCGCTCGCGGCAGCCCCGCCGTCCGTGCCGACGCAGCTGCCGCGCATCGTGGTGGCATTCGCCAATCAGCCACACGCGCCTCCGGCTCCCGCGGGAGCCACCGGCAGCCGCTACGGCGGCGCCGGGTACAGTCTCGCGCAGAGCGCGCGGCAGCTGTCGCGCCGCATAGCGGCAACCTACGCTCTGCACGAAGTCGACAGCTGGCCGATCCAGGCACTGTCGATGCACTGCGTGGTGTACGAGATCACCGACGGCCGCAGCTCGCAGCAGGTGCTCGCCGCACTCGCCAAGGACTCGCGCGTGCTGCTCGCGCAGCCGCTGCAGGAGTTTCACACCCTGAGCGGACCCGCGGCCTACAACGATCCGTTGTATGACATGCAGACCAACCTCGCCGCGCTCGGTATCGAGCGCGCGCATCAGCGCACACAGGGTGCGGGTGTGCGCATTGCGCTCATCGACACCGGCGTCGATGCCGCGCACCCGGATCTGGCCGGCCGTATCGTGCGCACGCACTCCTTCATCTCCGGACCTGCGCGCGCCGGGGCAGCACTGCGCCACGGCACGGCAATGGCAGGCCTCATAGTGGCCGTCGCCAACAATCACACCGGCATCGTCGGCATCGCGCCGCTCGCGCGCGTGGAGGTGTTCGAAGCTTGCTGGCAGCTCGCGCCGGAAAGCGCCGCCGCCGCGTGCAACACCTTCACGCTGGCGCAGGCGCTCGCTGCCGCCCTCGCCTCCGGTGCGCCGCTGGTCAATCTCAGCCTCGCAGGCCCCGCCGACCCCTTGCTGGCAGCTCTGGTGGAGGCGGGCGAGAAGCGCGGCGTCGTGTTCGTCGGGGCGGCTGCGGATGCCGACTCGCCCTTCCCCACCGCGATTCCGGGTGTGATCACCGCCGCGGGCAGCGAGCAGGCGGGGCCGCCGCAGGCGCTCGCCGCCCCCGCACGACACGTGCTCACGCTGCGTCCGGGCGGGGAGTACGACTTCGAGTCGGGTACCTCGGTGGCTGCCGCGCAGATCACCGGCGTGATCGCGCTGCTCATGTCGGCTTCCCCCAAGGGTCTGGGCAGCGCTACGGTGCTGTCGCTGCTGCATCAGGACAAGGGCCCTGGTGCTGCGGCCGAGCCGCCCTTGGTCGATGTCAATGCGGCGCTCGCGCGGCTCGATGCCACGCAAACTCACGTCGCGACCGCCGCCGACTCGATGCGCCCGACGCACGCGGCGGACTAAAGCGCGGAGCCGGTGTGCGCGGCGGCCGTGCTTGACCGGCTGGCGCCGCCATGCCCATGCTGGGGCGCGCCATGACGAGCGATTCTCCCGGGCTGAGCTGGACCCTCATCGAGGAGGCGCGCGCGCGCATCGCGGGCAAGGTCAGCACCACGCCGGTGCTCACCAGCACTACGCTCGATGCGCTTGCCGGAACGCAGCTGTATTTCAAGTGCGAGAATTTCCAGAAAGGCGGCGCCTTCAAGGCGCGCGGCGCGACCAACGCGGTGTTCGCGCTATCGCAGGAGCGCGCGCAGCACGGTGTCGCCACGCACTCCTCCGGCAATCACGCGGCGGCATTGGCGCGCGCCGCGCGGCTGCGCGGCATACGCGCCTATGTGGTCATGCCGGACAACACGTCCGCCGCCAAGCGTGCCGCGGTCGAGCGCTACGGCGCTGAGATCACCTGGTGCGCCCCGACGCTCGCAGCGCGCGAGAGTGCGGCGCGCGAGGTGGTGGACGCGACCGGCGCGACGCTCATCCATCCCTACGACGATCTTGCCGTTATGGCGGGCCAGGCAACAGCGGCCGTGGAGCTGCTCGAGCAGGTGCCGCGGGTCGACGCCATTCTCTGCCCGGTGGGCGGGGGCGGGCTGCTCTCGGGCTGCGCAGTGGCAGCCACTACGCTCAAGCCTGGCATCCGCGTGCTGGGCGTTGAGCCGGCCGGCGCCGATGATGCCGCCCGCTCGCTGCACGCCGGCCGCATCCTCCCCAGCGTGAGTCCCGATACCATCGCCGATGGCCTGCGTGGTGCACTGGGCGCACGGCCGTTCGCCGAGATCCGCCGTCTGGTCGAGGACATCGTCACCGTGAGCGATGAGGTGATCGTGCGCGCCATGCGCCAGCTGTGGGAGGTGCTGAAGATCGTGGTCGAGCCCTCAGGGGCTGTGCCTTACGCCGCAGTGCTCGATCAGCGCGTGGACCTGCGTGGCCAACGCGTCGGGCTGATCCTCTCCGGCGGCAATCTGGATCTCGAGCGCCTGCCGTGGAAGCTCGCGCGCAACGCGCCCTAGACACGTTCGAGAATCAGCGCGATTCCCTGCCCGACCCCGATACACATAGTGCACAGCGCATAGCGGCCGCGCGTGGCGGCGAGCTGCCAGGTGGCGGTGGTGGCCAGCCGCGCGCCCGACATGCCGAGCGGGTGACCGAGCGCGATTGCGCCGCCGTTCGGATTGACCTGCGCGCCATCATCCGGCAGCCCGAGCTCGCGCAGCACCGCGAGCGCCTGCGATGCGAACGCCTCGTTAAGCTCAATGACATCCAGCTGCTCGAGCGTGAGTCGCGCCACGGACAACACCTTGCGCGTCGCCGGTAGCGGCCCCATGCCCATGATCCGCGGCTCGACGCCGGCGGTGGCGGCGGCGACGATGCGGGCGCGCGGCGTGAGGCCCATGCGCCGTGCACTGTCCTCGGAGGCGATGAGCAGCGCGCAGGCGCCGTCGTTCACCCCGGAGGCATTACCGGCGGTGACCGTGCCGTTGGAGCGAAACGGCGTGGGCAGGGCTGCCAGCTGCTCGAGCGTGGTCTCCGGCCGCGGATGCTCGTCGCGCGCGACCTGCAGCGGCTTGCCGTTGCGCTGCGGGATCTCGACCGCAACGAGCTCCTGGTTATAGAAGCCGCTGGCGGCAGCGGCGGCGGCGCGCTGCTGGCTGCGCAGCGCGAAGCGGTCCTGATCGGCGCGGCTCACGTGAAATTGCGCCGCGACGTTCTCGCCGGTCTCGGGCATCGAGTCGACGCCGTAATGCTCCTTCATGCGCGGGTTCACGAAGCGCCAGCCAATGGTGGTGTCGTAGACCTGCGCATTGCGGCTGAACGCAGCGTCCGCCTTCGGCATGACGAACGGCGCGCGCGACATCGACTCCACACCGCCCGCCAGCACGAGCTGCGCCTCGCCCGCGCGAATGCTGCGCGCGGCAAACGCCACCGCATCCAGACCCGAGCCGCACAAGCGGTTGACGGTCGCACCCGCCACCGTGACCGGCAGACCCGCGAGCAGTGCGGCCATGCGGGCCACGTTGCGGTTGTCCTCGCCTGCCTGATTGGCGCACCCCAGCAGCACCTCCTCGACCGCCGCGGGGTCCAAGGAGGGATTGCGCTTGAGGAGTGCCGCCAGCGGGATGGCCGCCAGATCGTCGGTGCGCACCGCAGCCAGCGCACCGCCGTAGCGCCCGATCGGGGTACGCACCGCATCGCAGATGAAGGCATCGTTGCCCATGCGCCAGATGATAGCGGATAGCAGCGGCTGCCCGTACCGGCCCTCATCCCGTACAGTGTGCGCGCGACGGGGGCCGGCTGTACCTGCCGCGCGGAGGGGCGATTGCGCACGATCCCGCATCGCAAGTCCCCTCGATCCGAGGATCACCGCGATGATCGATCCGCTGCCGTTCATCACCTACACCTTCGTCATGTCGATCACGCCCGGTCCCAACAACGTGATGCTCACCGGCTCCGGGGCGAGCTTCGGCTTCCGCCGCACGCTGCCGCACATCCTCGGGATCGGCTGCGGCTTCGTGGTGCAACTGCTGGCGGTGTGCGCCGGGCTCGCCGCCCTATTCGGCCGCTGGCCGGGCCTGCAGAGCGCGCTGGGATGGGTCGGGGCGGCGTATCTGCTGTACCTGGGCTGGCGCATGCTCGGCCGCAGCGCTGCGCAGGCCCGCGAGAGCTCCCGCCCGGTCAGCTTCCTGCAGGCGGCGATGTTCCAGTTCCTGAACCCCAAGGCCTGGGTGATGACCCTCACCGCCGCGACACTGTTTCTGCCGCGCGAGCTGGGGCCGCTTGCAAGCGGTGCCTATATGGCCGGCGTCATGGAGGGTATCGGGGTGCCGTGCATGGCGGTGTGGGCGCTGTTCGGAAGCTCACTGCGCGGTGTCATCAGCGCCCCGCGCGGCCGCATGGTATTCAACGTCCTCATGGCCTTGGCGCTCGGAACGACCGCCGTCATGATGGTGCACTGAACCTAGCGAGGGTGCCTCGATGTTCGAGCTGACCCGGGACTCCGCCGTGCCGCTGGTCGACCAGATCTGCGAGCGCCTCACGCAGCTGGTGCGCCACGGCCAGCTGCCAAGCGGCACGCGACTGCCCTCGATCCGCAAGCTCGCGCGCCAGGTGAGTGCGAGTCCGTTCACCGTGGTGGATGCCTACGATCGTCTGGTCGCCCGCGGCCTGATCGAGTCGCGCGCCGGTCGCGGGTTCTTCGTGACCCGCAGAACGCTCTCGGCGCCGCTGGTCGCCATCGAGGCGCACACGGAGCTGGGTTCGGACGCCTTGTCGCTCGCGCGTCTGTGCATGGCGAACTGCGCAGATGTGGTGGCCGCCGGCTCGGGGTTTCTGCCGGAAAACTGGCTCCTGGAGGTCGGCAGCGCGGGTGTACTGAACCGCCTGGCGCGCGGGCGGCGTGCGCAGCCCTGGCTCCCATGCCCGCCGCAGGGCCTGCCCGAACTGCGTGAGCAGATCGCCACGCGACTGGTACAGCACGGGATCGCCGCCGGAGCTGCCAACATCGTGACGACCTACGGGGCGAGCCAGGCATTTGACCTGCTGGCGCGGCTGCTGCTCGCGCCCGGGGATTGCGTGCTGGTCGAGGATCCCGGTTACTTCGTGCTGTTCGAGCAGCTGCGCGCCCATCACGTGAAGCTCGTGCCGGTGCCGCGTCACGCCGACGGCCCGGACCTCGAGGCGCTCGAGGCGGCCTGCCGCACGCATCGGCCGCGGGCGTTTTTCATGCAGACCCTGGTGCACAACCCGACCGGCTCGAGCGCCGATCCGGCCCACTGCCACCGCATCCTGTCGCTGGCGGAGCAGTACGGGTTTGCCGTGGTGGAGGACGATGTCTACGGCGACCTGTACGAGGGATCCGCGGTGCGGTTGGCGCAGATCGACGGCCTGCGCCACGTGATCTACGTCGGCAGCTTCACCAAGCTCATCGGTCCGGCGCTGCGCGTCGGTTTCATCGCCGCCGAGGCTGCGCTGTGCGCGCGCCTGGTGGAGCGCAAGGTGCTGTCGGTGCTCTCAGGCTCGACGCTGCTCGAGTGCTTCGTGTCCGAGGTGCTCGACGGCGGGCGCTACAAGCGCCACGTGGAACAGCTGCGCGCGCGCCTCGCACGCATGCGCCGCGATGCGCGCGCGGCGCTGCAATCGGCGGGTATCCAGTTCGACGGCGCTCCCGGGGAAGGCATGTTCATCTGGGGCCGGGTGCCCGATGCTGCGCCGGTAGGGGAGCTGGTGCGCCGCGCGCGTGATCACTCGATCCTGCTGGCGCGCGGCTCGCTGTTCTCCCCCGCAGGAGGCTGCGAGCAGTGGCTGCGATTCAACGTCGCCCACAGCAACAGCCCGCCGCTCGTGCAGTTCCTGCGCGCCTCGCTACAGGCTGCCTGAGGGCAGTGCCCAGTGGCGCAGGACTGGCAACTGGCGGATGCGACCGAGGCCGACCTCCCGGGGCTGCTGGCCATCTACAACGAGGTCATCGCCACCTCCACTGCGGTTTTCTCGAGCGTGCCGGTGACGCTCGCTGAGCGCCAGCAGTGGTGGCGGACGCGCATCGCGCAGGGCTACCCGGTGCTCGTCGCACGCGATGCGCAGGGTGTAGCCGGGTTTTCGACCTTCGGCGATTTCCGCGCATCGCCGGGCTACCGCTTCAGCGTCGAGCATACGGTGCACGTGCGCGGCGACGGTCGCGGCCGTGGCCTAGGCACGAGCCTCGTACGCGCGCTGATTCCGCGCGCCGCGCAGCTGGGCAAACACGTGATGATCGCCGGAGTCGACGCTGCCAATGCCCCCTCCATCCGCTTCCACGAGCGCCTCGGATTCACCGTGGCCGGTACGCTGCGCGAAGTGGGGCATAAGTTCGATCGCTGGCTGGATCTTGTTTTTATGCAGCGCCGGATCTAGGACCGTTAAGATTCAGGGATGTTCGCCCTGCTGCCACCCGCCACGCGGGCAATCATACTCATCAACGTCGGCGCGTTCCTGCTGCAGCAGATTGCCGGTGAGGCGATGGAGCAGTACCTGGCGCTATGGCCGCTCGCCAGCGGCCTGTTCCGGCCATGGCAGCTGATTTCCTATGCGTTTCTGCACGATCCGCATAACCCCGCCCATATCTTTCTGAACATGTTCGCGCTCTTCATGTTCGGTCGCCCGCTCGAGAGTTTCTGGGGTGCCCGCCGCCTGGCCACCTTCTTCCTGGTGTGCGTGCTGGCGGCCGCGTTGACGCAGCTGGCGGTGCAGGCCGCCCCCGGCGCAGAGGCAAGTCCGGTCATCGGCGCCTCCGGCGGGGTGTTCGGCGTGCTGCTCGCCTTCGCCTGGTACTTCCCGCGACAACGCATCCTGCTGTTGTTTCCGCCGATCCCGATGCCGGCGTGGCTGTTCGTGACGCTGTATGGAATCCTCGAGCTATTCCTCGGCGTGACCGGCAGACAGGAGGGAGTGGCGCACTTTGCGCATCTCGGCGGCATGCTGGGCGCGGCGCTGTGCATCCTCTACTGGCGCGCGCGCCAAACCTTCAGCCGCTGAAATTCGGCGCGATGCGCCGCGGGCCGCACGCACACCCGGTTAGCGCACCGCGTGCGAGGTGCAGCTGCACCATCAACACCTGCGGCCGCACTGATCAAACGCACTTCGCGCCGGCTCTTCTCGCTGCGAGCGCTGCGAGCGCTTAAGATGCGCGGCCCTGCTGATGCGCGCGCACCGCGCGGGTCGGGCAGAGCCTCGGAGATACCTGAGAAATAACTCTTAACCTGCAGATATTACAGTACAATCTTTGAAGAGTTGAATCCGCGATAGGTCACAGCCAGAATCGCGCCCTTTGAGTGGTGGCCCGAGCGCGAGGGGAACTTTTCCTCAGCCTCGCCCCTAATGAGTCGCACAGCACATGATCAAGACCGAGCACCTTACCAAACACTACGGCTCGCTCACGGCGGTTGAGGACGTGAGCTTTCAGGTCAGTGCGGGCGAAGTCCTGGGCTTCCTCGGACCGAACGGCGCCGGCAAGACCACCACCATGCGCATGCTCACCGGCTTCGTTACGCCGACCTCCGGCAGCGCCAGCATCTGCGGCCACGACATCGACACCGAGCCGCTCGCGGCGAAGGCGGCGCTGGGCTACCTGCCCGAAGGCGCCCCACTCTACGGGGAGATGACGGTGCGCCAGTTCCTCGGGTTCATCGCGGACCTGCGCGCGCTCGAGGGTGAGCGTCGCGTGGCGCGCCTCGCGCACGTCATCGAGCACCTGCAGCTCGAGAGCGTGCTGGAGCAGACCATCGACACGCTCTCCAAGGGGTTTCGGCGCCGCGTGGGACTCGCACAGGCGATCGTGCACGATCCGCCGGTACTGATTCTCGATGAGCCCACCGACGGGCTCGACCCGAACCAGAAGCACGAGGTGCGCGCGCTCATCAACAGCATGGCGCGCGACAAAATCATCGTGATCTCCACACACCTGCTCGAGGAGGTCGAGGCGGTATGCACGCGCGCCATCATCATCGCGCGTGGACGCATCGTCGCCGACGACACACCGGCCGGACTCGCCGCGCGCTCGCGCTACCACAACGCCGTGACCATGCAGCTCGAGCAGCCCTCGCAGCTGCTGGCGGCACGCGAGGCGGTGGCGGCGCTTCCTGCAGTCGCGCAGGTCGAGATGAGCGAGCGCGACGCGCGCCTCACGGCGCTACCGCACTCCGGCGCGACCATTCTGCCGGCGCTGTCGGAGTTAGCCGCGCGCTCGGGTATCAAGCTCAAGGAGCTGCATCTGGAGTCGGGTCGGCTCGACGAAGTGTTCCGCACGATCACCGCCTGAAGGAAACGAAACACAACATGCGCAACGTGGGCATCATCATGCGCCGCGAGCTTGCGAGCTATTTCGCAACGCCGCTGGCGTACGTGTTCATACTCATCTTCCTGGTGCTGGCGAACGCCTTCACCTTTTACCTGGGCGGCTACTACGAGCGCGGCCAGGCCGATCTCGACCCGTTCTTCACCTTTCATCCCTGGTTGTACCTGTTCCTGATTCCGGCGCTGTCGATGAAGCTGTGGGCGGAGGAACGCAAGTCCGGCAGCATCGAGCTCTTGATGACCCAGCCGGTACGACTGCGCGAGGCGGTGCTCGGCAAGTTCCTGGCCGCCTGGATTTTCACCGCGCTGGCGCTTGCGCTGACCTTCCCGCTGTGGATCACCGTCAATTACCTCGGCAGCCCCGATAACGGCGCAATCCTCGCCGCCTACCTCGGCAGCCTCATGCTCGCCGGCGGCTTTCTCGCCATCGGCTCATGCATGTCCGCGCTCACGCGCAACCAGGTCGTGGCCTTCATCCTCGGTGTGGTCGCCTGCTTCGCATTCCTGCTGGCCGGCTTCCCGCTGGTGCTCGACGTGTTCCGCAGCTGGGCACCGCAGGCGCTCACCGATGCGATCGCCTCGCTCTCCTTCCTCACCCACTACGAGTCCATCGAAAAGGGCGTCATCGACGTGCGCGACCTGTTGTACTTCGCAATGCTGATCGGCTTTTTCCTGCTGGCGACCGGAATCGCGCTCGAGCTGCGCAAAGCGGACTAGCGGGGGCCACTCATCCCATGAACAAACGCTCAACTCTAGGCGGCGGAACGCTGCTGGTGCTCGCACTGCTGTTCATCGCGCTCACGGTGCTGTTCAACTACGCGCTGCGCGGCTGGCGGCTGGACCTCACCCAGAACCGCCTGTACACCACCGCACCCGGTACCGACCGGATCCTTGCGAGCATCAAGGAGCCGATCAATCTGTATTTCTTCTTCTCCGAGAAGGCCGCGGGCCAGTTTCCGCAGCTGAAAACCTACGGCGTGCGGGTGCGCGAGTTACTCGAGGAGCTTGCCGGGCGCTCCAACGGCAAGCTCCACCTGCATGTCATCGATCCGCAGCCGTTCTCGGAGGAAGAGGACCGCGCCGCAGAACTCGGCGTACGCGCCGCCCCCCTTGGCGGCGGCGCGCAGTTCTATTTCGGGCTTGCCGGGACTAACTCGACTGACGGGCGCAGCGCCATCGAGTTCTTCGATCCCAACAAGGAACAGTTCCTCGAATACGACGTCATCAAGCTCGTTTACGAGCTCGCCAACCCCAAGAAGCCCGTGGTGGCCTGGATGTCCTCGCTGCCGATGGGCCCGGGCTTCGATCCGCAGACCGGGCAGACGCGCGAGCCGTGGGTGATCTACAGCGACGCGCAGCAGCTCTTCGAGCTGCATCCGCTCGAGCCGACCGCTACACACATCGACCCGAGCGTGAATGTGCTGGTGCTGGTGCACCCCAAAGAGCCATCGCCAGCCACCCAGTTCGCCATCGATCAGTTCGCGCTGCGCGGCGGGCACATCCTCGCCTTTGTCGACCCGCTCGCCGAATCGGACAACGCCGGGGCGGATCCGCAGAACCCGATGGCCGCGATGAATGCCGACAGGTCCTCCCACCTGAGCAAGCTGCTGAGCGCCTGGGGCGTGCAGTTCAATCCCGACCAGGTAATCGCCGACCGTGGCCATGCGCTCTCGGTGACCATGCACCAGGGCGAGGAGCCGGTGGAGCATCTGGGCGTGCTGGGACTCGGTAAGGACAGTTTCGCAGCCGACGATGTCATCACCGGGGGGCTCTCGGTCGTTAACGTCGCCACGGCCGGTTTTCTCGAGCCGCTGCAGGGAGCGCAGGCGTGCAAGCCGGTAGGTGGAGCGCGTAGCTGCTTCGAGCCGCTGCTGCAGACGAGCACGGACGCCGAGCCGCTGCCGGTGGCACGCTTTCGCATGCTGTTCGACCCCTCGACGCTGCTCGAAGGTTTCAAGCCCACCGGCCGCCGCTACACACTCGCCGCGCGCGTGACCGGCAACGTGCACACCGCCTTCCCGGCAGGACCGCCAGCCGGGGTGACGCTGCCGCCCGGTCAGCTCGACCTGAAGGAGTCGGCCAAGCCCCTGAACCTCGTGGTGTTTGCCGACGCCGACATGCTGTCGGACTACCTGTGGGTGCACGAGCAGAACTTCCTCGGTCAGCGCATGACGCAGGCGTGGGCCAGCAATGGCGACCTGGTGCAGAACGCTCTCGATAATCTCGCCGGCAGCGCCGACCTGATCAGCGTGCGCGGCCGTGCCTCCTTCACACGGCCCTTCGAGCGCGTGGAGAAGCTGCGGCGCGCCGCCGACGAGCGCCTGCGCGCCAAGGAGCAGGAGCTCGAGCAGCAGCTGCGCGACGCGGAGACGAGGCTCACCGCGCTGCAATCCAAGGGCGATAACTCCGGCGCCGTGATCCTCTCCCCGGCCCAGGAGCAGGAGATCGCGCACTTCCAGACCGAGAAGCTGCGCATCCGCAAGGAGCTGCGTGCGGTGCGCGCGGGCCTCGATGCTGAGATCAAGCACCTGGGCGCGACCATCAAGATCATCAATATCGTCGTGGTGCCCTTGGCCTTCGCCCTCGCGGCACTGCTGATCGCCATCTGGCGGCGGCGCGCGCGCGGGGCGGCCGCAAGCAAGAAAGCCGCGCCATGACCCCGCGTCGCTTCGCCTGGCTGCTGGCAGTTGCCATTGCGGTGATCGCGCTGGCGATGTGGCTCTCCTCGCGCCGCCACCTCGAGCGCGATCTGACGGCCGGTGAGCCGGTGCTGCCGGGGCTTGAGCAGAGCGTCAACTCGGTCACCGCGGTCAATCTGCGCAAGAGCGACGGCACGCACGCAACGATCGGTAAGACCACGAGCGGCTGGAACGTCGCCGAGCGTGGCTGGCCGGCCGACATCACCAAGGTGCGCAAGCTTCTGCTGGATCTCGGCGCGCTCACCATCGTGGAGGAGAAGACACGCGTTCCTGCGAACTATCCGCAACTCGGCGTCGAGGACCTGTCCTCCGCGAAGGCCAGCGGCACGCTGGTGGAGGCAGTCGCCCCGACACGCACGATGGCGATCATCATCGGCAAGCCCTCCGGCGCCAAGTCCGGCTTCGTGCGCATCGTGGGCGCGCCGCAGAGCCTGCTGGCTGCGCCCCTCATCAGCGTGGATGCCGATCCGAAGAGCTGGCTCGAGCACGATCTGATCGATATCGGCGCCGCGCGGGTGCGCGCGGTGGAGGAGAAACCCGCCGAAGGAGCGGCCTTCAGCGTTACGCGTGACAAGCCCGGGCCGGGCAGCTTCACCGTGAGCCCGATCCCCAAGGGGCGCAGCCTGACCGGCCCTGCAGCAGCCGATGCGATCGCGGGCGCCTTGAGCGCACTCACGCTCGATGACGTGCGCAAGCTGGAGGATGTGCCGCAGTCGCAGATCTCGCACGTCATCTTTCGCACCTTCGACGGCCTCGAGGTCGATCTCGCCGGGCGCAAGGACGCCGCGCACTCGTTGGTGGCGCTCAGCGCGCATTCCGCGGCTAAGGAGACCGAGGCGGAAGCTGCGAAACTCAACGCGCGCTGCCAGGGCTGGGAGTTCGAGATTGCGGACTACAAGTACGCGAGCCTCTTCACCCCGCTCGAGGATCTGCTGGTAAAACCGCCCGAGCCGGCGAAGAAGCCTGCAGGCGGCGCGCACGCCGCCAAGTCCGTCCCGACGACGCGCTAGATAGAGCGCTGCCGCGGCGGCGCGCGGGGTGTTCTCAGGGTTTCACCTGCGACATGATCGCGAGCGGCCGGCCTTCCGGGTCGTGAAAGTGCGCCATCCACTCCTCGGTGCCGTCCGCGTGGCGGTGAATCATGTGCGGCGCCTCGCCGAACTCAACGCCGCGCGAGCGCAGAAGCTCGTAGGCCGTACGGATGTCCTCCACGCGCAGGTACAGGATGGATTCCGGCGCGGGCTTCTCCTGCGCACTTAAGAGCAGCCGCGTGCCAGCGCAGTCGAAGAACGCCAGCGAGCCGAACGTATACAGGTGCTGCAGGCCGAGCGTCTTGCCGTACCAGGCCTCGGATTCCTTGATATCCCGCACGGTGCGTGCGATCTGCGCCAGGGCTCCGAGCTTAACGGTATGCGTCATGGTCTTCTCCTTGCGGCCGAGTGCGCTGTGCCGCGGCTCGCGGAACCAGCGCTTGAGGCCCTGCCGGGTGCCGACTCCGAGTTTCGCCACTGCATTGACGACGTGGTATTTCACCGCATCGGCGCTGATGCCGCGCCGCGCAGCGATCTCGCGGTTACTCAGCCCATGCTGGACCGCGTGCACGATGCGCCACTCCGTGGGCGTCAACACGTCATCGTGGGCGGGACGACCTCTGCGGGTTCTGCCAGCCATCTGTACATCCTACGGACGAGGACGGGGATTTACCCTCCCCGGCCTGCTGCTGCACTGCAGCATAAAAGTCGGCTAAACCAAGCTGGGCAGCGAACTTTTTCCCCGCCAAAGGACCCATTGGTATGGGTCTTTAAGGAGTTGCGGGTATGAGCGCGGTGCTGGTGGCGGTGTTCAAGGAATACGGGGTTGCGGACCGGGTGCGCACCCGGCTCGTCAAGGATGGCTTCCCGACCGATCGCGTCGAGCTGACCTCGGCGCGCGATCCGGGTCGGGCCGCCCTCGAGCCGGCAATTTCCACGCGGACGAAGGTCGAGCAATACTTCCGCACCCTGCTGAGTGGGGAGCGCGAGCAGCAGTTCGTCAAGGCACTCGTCGAGCGGATCGAGCGCGGCGCGGCCGCCGTCGCCGTGCATCCGCGCGGCACGATCGAGACGACGCGCGCCGCGGAGATCCTCGAGCAGGCAGGTGCGGTCGAGGTGGTGGCGCACGATCTGGAGGATCAGTCCTTCGAGCAGGCCGCCTCACCCGATGAGGGTTACTGGGTGCGCCATCTCATGCCGGAGAGCACCGGCGGCGACTAAGGCGCGGAGCCCGCGACGTGCGGGCTCCGCGCATTTGCTGCGCTACTGCTTTTCCAGCGTCATCGTCGTCGTCTGGCCGTGGATCAGGTCCTTGTCGGTCACGGTTATCGTCTTGCCGTCCTTGGCCGCAGCCAGACGCACTTCATCGGTGACCTTGCCAGCGCGGCTGTCGGTCTCCACGACCGTACCGCCGTCGATCCTCTTTAGCGTCACAAGCGTTTTGCCCGGGTCGCCCTCGACGGGGTACTCCTTGCCGTCGAACTTGGCTTTGTAGCTCTGCCCGTTGGAGCTCATGCTGAACCCCTCATCGGTCATCCGGTAGGCGACGGTGCTCAGAGCATCGTTGGCATCGCTCAGCGCACTCTGCAGCCACCCGCCCGAGATCGCATGGCTGCCCGCAGGTCCGGCAGCGACGCGCTTCTGAGTGAAGCTGGCCGTGGCAGGCTTCTCGCCGTTGTAGTCGATGAACTTACCTGTGAGCGTCTTGCCGTCTGCGGATACGGTCAGGGTCACGGTGGAGATGGTCTTGCCGGCGCGCTTGCGGGTCTCCTCGACGGTGTTCTTGTCGATGACCTTGACCGCGATCGAATCATAGTAGTCGTGCCCGCTGACCTTCTGATCGGTCCCGTCGGCCTTGACCTTGAGAGCAGGATCGCAGCTGGTGCAGGTAAAGATGCCATCGGCGATGGCGAACTCGTCAGCCTTGCCGCTTACCTTCAACGAGTCCGCGCGCATCTTCCAGGTGCCGTCGAACGAACTGGCCGCAAGCGCGGTCACCGGTAGCAGCAGTAGTGCCAATGCGATAGTCCTCATGTGCCTCTCCCCTCGGGTCTGTTTGTGTTGGTTTGGTTTGTGGTGCCGGCGGTGCCAGGCAGCTCACGCCAGACCTTCGAGTCTATGCCTGAATGTCGCGCAGTACCAACAACGTCCGGCCTGCGTTCAGTTGCTGCGCGCGCGCAGCGCCTCCGACATGGTATCGGGGCGCCCCTCGATGCGTATCAGGTGCGGAAAGCGCGCGCCGTCGGGATATTCGACCTTGAGTACGCGGTAGTAGTCCCCGCTCTCGATCAGCAGCTCGATAGGCCGGCGGTTTTCGTGCGCCGCGACAATCGCCGCATCCACGAGCGCCGCGGCGGAATCCAGATCGTCGCCGGAGAATTTGCGGCCGTTGACCGCAATCAGCTTCATGCCAGGGCCGGCGCCTGCGCGCGCCGCGGCGCGACCCTCCACGGTGTCAACGATCGTGTTCTTGTCATCGACGATGAAACCGATGGACCAGCGGCGGTCGATGCGCTTCTTGCGTCTCTGCACCATCTCGATGTACGCGTTCTTCTCGGGGGAGTACTGCAGGCGCCAGCCCGAAGACTCGAGCCCGGTGAGTAGCGCCTGCGGCCCCAGGGTGTCGAGGTGCCCGCGTATGAGCGCGCGCCAGTCCCCTGGCGTCACGCCGGCGAGTGCCGCGTAGACATCCGACTCCACATAGGGCTTCAGCGCCGGCTCCCCGCCGGCACCTGCGTAGAAGCGCTTCATGAAGTCATCGAGCGAGGCGTGCCCGGAGCTGCGCGCGCGCAGCTCCGCGTCCACATTCAGCCACAGGAACTCGGAGGCCTCATAAAAGTCGACACTGCGGCGGGCTGACTCCCAGGCATCAGGAGCGTTGTAGAGAATCTGCGCCTCGACCGCGGTATCGGCGAGCGGGCGCCAGCGATCGCCGCTCTCGACATCGAAGCCGCCGGCGAGCGTGGCCAGCATGTCGCGATAGTGATCGGCCGGAATCAGCCCGGCGCGCACCGGCAGAACCGTGCCCCAGAACTGCGTGAGGCCCTCGTACACCCACAGGAGTGAACCGTCCATGGGCTTCTGGTAGTCCGGACTCAGCAAACCCGCCGGGCGACGGTACTTGCCGTTCCAGCTGTGCACGTATTCGTGAGCCAGCAGCTCCGCCACGCCCTCACGCGAGGCGGCATCCGAAAGTGCCCCCTCGTCGGTGCGATCATCGCTCGACTCGTGGTGCTCAAGGCCGAAGTGCGCGACGTGGTCCGAGAGGCTCAGGAGCCAGGTGTAATGCCGGTACATGCGCGTGCCGAAGAGCTGCCCCGCCTGCGCGACCAGGCGGCTGTAGCCTGCGGCAAACTCATCCGGCACCGTCAGTGCCGCAGCGCTGTCGGCCACCACTGAGAGGCTGTGGGTCAGCGCGGGGAAAGGCTCCGAGCCTGCCAGCTCGAAGCGCTTCGCATAGCGGCCCATCTGCACTGGCGAGTCGATCAGGCGCGCCAGGGTTGCGGGCTCGAGCTGTACGCTGCCGTCGGACTGGGGGTGCAGAGCGAGCGCGCAGTTCAGCTGCCACTGCGGCGGGGCCAGCACGCTCGCCTCCGTGGTGATGGTGGCGGCATCGCGCCCCTTGGGAAACAACACGAACTCGTTCCACGGCAGCACCGCCAGCTGCTCGCTGCTGGTGGGGCCGGTGCTGAACACACCGCCCTCGGTCGCAAGCCCGGTATCAAGCGAGATATCAAGGTGCGCGACGCCGTTAGGCACGGTAACGCTGATCGCATACATGTCGAGCGGATCGCGTTGCCACACCAGCGCCTCGCCGTTGGCGCGGATCACGAGCCCGATGATGGTCTCGAGCGGCCCGGTCGGCCCGTGCTCCCCCGGGATCCATTTCGCGAACACCAGAGTCAGCGGCCCGCTCTTCGCGCGCAGCGTCATGTCGGTGTGCACGTGCTTGCGCGTCACCTCGCGCGCATCCACGCGCACGGCGAGGTCCGCGGCCTGAGCCAGCGCCCCGCTGCTGGCTATGGTCAAAATCACCAATCCCTTGAGCAGTCCTGGTCGCATGGAGGATCTCGCAGCGGTTGTCGTTATTCGAGCGCGCGATTGTCAAGGCAAATGGCCGCGCCGGGCAAGGAGTGTTAACGTCCGCCGCATGGAGGAGTCGCCACATCTGGGCGGTTGCCTGTGCGGGGCGGTGCGCTACGAGCTGCATGGTGTGGTGCGCCATCTATGCTACTGCCACTGCACCTCGTGCCGGCGCGCGGCCGGCGCGCCGATGGTGGCGTGGGGAACCGTGGCGCGCGAGGATTTCCGCGTGACGCGCGGGAGCCTGAGTACCTATCGCTCCTCGCCCGCGGTGCTGCGCACTTTCTGCGCGCAGTGCGGCACGGGCATCAGCTATCGTCACGAGGCGCGGCCTCAGGACATCGACGTGGCGCTGGCGGCGCTCGATGAGCCGGCGCGCCTTGCACCGCAGACGCACGTGTGGGTCGCCGAGAAGCTGCCGTGGGTGCAGATCGCCGATGACCTGCCGCGCTTCCCCGCCGGCTTCCCCTCCCCCGCTTTCTAGCGCGCGCGCGCCAGCAGGCCGAGGGTCACCAGCGCCAGCAGCGTCGTCGGCAACCAGGCGAGCAGCACCGGATTGAGATTGAACAGCACGGTGCTGCTCTCGATCAGCCGTTGCAGCAGGAAGAACGCCAGCCCGAGCAGCAGTCCCATCATCATGCGCGTGCCGGCTCCCGCCGAGCGCAGCGACCCGAGTACGAACGGGATCGCGAGCAGCACCGCAAAGGCCACCGCCACCGTGCGCGCGATGCGCGACCAGAACGCGAACTGGTACTCGCGCGAATCCAGCGCGTTGGCGCGAAAGTAGCTGATCAGCCGCCACAAGGCGCGGCTGGTGAGCTGTTTGGGATCCTCGATGGCAAGTCCGAGGAAGCCTGCCGTGACATTGGATTCGAGCAGCCGCTGCCCGGGGGGACTCGTCGTGACGGTATCGTCCGCGAAGCGCGACTCGGTGTAATCGCTCAGCAGCCATTTGCCGCGCGAGACCGCCAGTGCGCGCTGCCCGCGTCCGACCGCGAGCAGCCGGTGCTGCGGGGAGAGCTCGAAGATCTGCATGCTGCCGAACTGACGCTGGCTCGACTGTCCGGCCACATCCAGAATCAGGTTCCCGTCGCGCACCCAGGCGCCGCTGCCACCGAAGCTGACGTTGGTGAGCTTGCTGAAGGCCTTGTGCTCGCGCGCCGCCTGCTGCAGCGGCGGCGCGAGAAACTCGCCCAGCAGCATCTCGAACAGCACCAGGATGAGCCCGGCCAGCAGCGCCGTGCCCGCCAGCCGCGCGACCGACACGCCGGTGGCGCGGATGACGGTGAGCTCGCTGCCGCGCGCGAGCGCCCCGAGCCCGAGGAGTGAGCCGATGAGCGCGGTAATCGGCAGCAGCTCGTAGCCGAGCTGCGGCAGGTTGAACAGCGTGTACCAGAAGGCGCCGAGGGCGGTGTAGTGACCGGCGCCGATATCATCCTGCTGGTCGATAAAGATGAACAGCCCGCCGAGCACCAGCAGCACCAGCAACACCAGCAGCACCATGCCGAGGATGGCGCGCACGATGTAGCGGTCGAGCACGCTCACGGGCCGCGCATCCGGTAGCGCAGGCGGTTGAGGAGGCCGGGGCCCAGGATCACGCAAAGCGCCAGCAGCGCAACCACTGCGTGCGTCCACCACAGACCCAGCGCTTCCGGAACCGTGCCGCGCGCGATCCAGGTTTTTCCCACGGCAGCCAGGTTGTAGTAGACAAAGAAGATCACCACCGCGATCCACACGCGCGCATAGCGCCCCTGCCGCGGTCGCAGGCGCGAGAGCGGCACGGCGAGCAGCGCGAGCACGAGACACATGACCGGCATGGTGATGCGCCAATGCAGCTCCGCGCGCTCGGCCAGCTCACGCGAACCGAGCAGACTCTCGGTGGAGCGCGCCTCGAGATCGCGGATCACATCGATGATCTGCGGCACCGCGATCGGCACCACGTGCTCGGCGAAGCGCACGATGCGGAACTGCGCGCTCCCGGGCGTCCCCTCGAAGCGCTCGCCATCGTAGAGCGTCACGATGTGGGTCTGGCCATCGGCCGTCACCGCGTGGCGGGCGCGCTGCGCGAGCGCAATTTCCACCTCCTGGCCGCGATTACGCTCCAGGAACACATTGCCAAGCGTACCGTCACGCGCCACGCTCTGGGCGTAGACCACCGCGTTGGCGCCTCCACCGAAGATGCGGAATTTCCCCGGGGCGATCGGTGCGAACTGCCCGGCGTGCAGCGCCGCGTTGCGCAGGCTCAGGACCTGCGCGGTCGCCTGCGGGGCGACTTCGAGCGTAAGCCACGCGAGGCCGGTGGCCACCAATACGGCCAGCAGCGCGACCGGCACGAAAAGTCTACGCGGCGCGACCCCGCAGGCGAGCGCTGCAGCCATCTCGCTGTCGTGATACAGCCGCCCGAACGCCAGCACCACCCCGAGCAGCAGCCCGACCGGCAGCAGGACCGAGAGGTACTGCAGTGCACCGAGGCCGATCAGCTCGAGCACGATACTCTGGGGGTACTGGTAGGCGGCGGCACGCTCCAGCACGCCCACGACCTCGTTGGCGAGCAGGATGAGAAGCAGCACGCCGGTCACGACCAGCCAGGCCGTGGCCACCTCGCGTAAGACATAGCGGCCGAGGATATTTCCCAACGTCTCACTATCCGCCCGCAGAAACCGAAAGCAGGCTCTTGGGTTACACTTGCCAGTTGCACCGGTAACTGCGCACTCCAGCGCTTGAACAAACACTAAGCGGCGCGAGGCGCTGGCGTAAGCGGCTAAGGTAAATGAGTCGCGCGCACGCCTCAACGACCAAAGGGGATACGGCATGGAATTCGGGGTCTGGACGAAGGGCTTGGCGAGCTTGGCGGTGGATTGCCTAGTCCTCGGCGTATTCGAGGAAGCGGAGCTCGGCTCCGAGGCACGCAGCGTCGATGCCGCGTGCGGCGGACGGCTGAAGAAGCTGCTCGCGCGCGGGGATTTTGCGGGCCGGTGTGGCGAGACGCTGCTGATCGCGGACCTGCCCGGACTTGCCGCCCCCTACGTGCTGCTCAGCGGCCTCGGGCCGCGCAAGCAGCTGCAGCGCAAGGTCTGGCGCAAGGCCTGGACGGCAGCAGCGAGCGCCATCACGCGCACGCGCATCGGCAGTTGCGCCGTCGCCCTCGACCGCCCGGACGCCCGGCAGCTCGATGACTATTACCTCGGCCGGGCGGTCGCGGAGATCACCGGCTCGGTGCTGTACCGCATCAACGACCTGAAGACCGGGAAGAAGCCCCCACCGCCGACACTGAAGAAAGTGCTGGCAGGTCCTGCGCGCAAGGCCGCGGCCACCGAGCGCGGCCTGACGCACGGGACCGCGGTGGCCAACGCGATGAATGTGCAGAAGGATCTCGCCAACCTGCCCGCCAACGTCTGTACGCCCATCTACCTCGCCGAGCAGGCGCGTGCGCTCAGCAAGCGTCACGCGGGCGTGCGCGTGCGGGTGCTCGATGAGGCGGCGATCCGGCGCGAGAAGATGGGATGCCTGCTGGCGGTCTCGCAGGGAAGCGCACAGCCGCCACGCTTTCTGGTGCTTGAGTATCAGGACGCAAAGAAACAGAGGGCGCCCATCGTGCTGGTCGGCAAGGGAGTCACCTTCGACACGGGCGGCATTTCGCTCAAGGACCCGCCCGGCATGGACGAGATGAAGTTCGATATGAGCGGCGCGGCGGCGGTGATCGCCGCCGTGAACTGCGCAGCGGAGCTGCGCCTGCCGCTGCACGTGGTCGGACTGGTCGCAGCGGTGGAGAACATGCCGGGCGGCAAGGCCGTCAAGCCCGGGGACATCGCCACCAGCGCCTCCGGGCTGACGGTGGAGATTCTCAACACCGACGCAGAGGGGCGGCTGATCCTGTGCGACGCGCTGCACTACGCGCGCCGCTTCCAGCCCGCTGCGGTCATCGACATCGCCACCCTGACCGGCGCATGCGTGATCGCCCTCGGACATCATCACGCAGGCGTCATGGGCAACGACGATGCGCTGGTGCGCGAGCTGGTGGAAGCGGGCCGGCGTGCGGACGACCGCTGCTGGCAGCTGCCGCTGACGGAGGAATACGCGGAACAGCTCAAGAGCAACTTTGCCGACTTCGCCAACGTCGGCGGACGCGACGGCGGCGCCATCACCGCGGCGACGTTCCTCGGCAAATTCACCCAGGGACTGAAGTGGGCGCACCTGGACGTCGCCGGCACCGCCTACCAGAGCGGCGCCAACAAAGGCAGCACCGGGCGGCCCACCCCGCTGCTCGTCGAGTTCCTGCTGCATCGTGCGGCTCGCTGAGGGGCCGCCGGCCGCGCCCCATCTCGGTGCGCGGCGGCGCGGCCGCTGTGGCCGCTGCCGCGCCGCTATAATTTGTTGATGGACAAGGTGTACGCGCCGCAGGAGATCGAGCGGCGCATCTACGAGCGCTGGGAATCAAACGGCTGGTTCGCGCCGCGCGGCGCGGGCGCGCCGTATTGCATCATGATCCCGCCGCCTAACGTGACCGGGACGCTGCACATGGGGCACGCGTTCCAGCACACGCTGATGGATGCGCTCACTCGCTACCACCGCATGTGCGGCCGTGCCGCGCTGTGGCAGCCGGGCACCGATCACGCCGGCATTGCCACGCAGATGGTGGTGGAGCGGCAGCTCAATGCGCAGGGCGTGAAACGCACCGATCTCACGCGCGAGGAGTTTCTCGAGCGCGTATGGGCGTGGAAGGCGCACTCGGGCGGCACGATCGCCGCGCAGATGCGGCGCCTCGGGGACTCGGTGGACTGGTCGCGCGACCGCTTCACCATGGATCCGGCGCTGTCGGCGGCGGTGGTCGAAGTGTTCGTGCGGCTGCACCAGGAGGGTCTCATCTACCGCGGCAAGCGCCTGGTCAACTGGGACCCGGTGCTGCTCACCGCGCTGTCGGATCTCGAAGTTCAGCCGCAGGAGGAGGAAGGTCGGCTCTGGCACCTGCGTTACCCGCTCTCGCAGGGCGGTGGCCACGTGGTGGTGGCGACCACGCGTCCGGAAACCATGTTGGGAGATGCGGCGGTGGCGGTCAATCCGCAGGACGAGCGCTATCGCGCACTCGTCGGCCGGCAGGTGCGGCTGCCGCTCGCCGAGCGCGACATTCCGATCATCGCTGATGCCTTCGTCGATCCGGCCTTCGGCTCGGGCTGCGTCAAGATCACCCCGGCGCACGATTTCAACGATTACGAAGTCGGTCAGCGCCATCACCTGCCGCAGATCAACATCTTCACGCCGCGCGCGACACTTGCCGACAACGTGCCGGAGCGCTTCCGCGGCCTCGACCGCTTCGAGGCGCGCAAGCGCGTGCTCGCCGAGCTCGAGGCCGCAGGTCTCATCGAGCGCATCGAGAAGCACCGCCTGGTGGTGCCGCGCGGGGACCGCAGTGGCGCGGTGCTCGAGCCCTACCTCACCGATCAGTGGTACGTGAAGATCGCACCACTCGCCGCCCCCGCCATCGCGGCGGTGGAAGCGGGCCGCACGCGCTTCGTGCCCGAGAACTGGTCGCGCACCTACTTCGAATGGATGCGCAACATCAAGGACTGGTGCGTCAGTCGCCAGCTGTGGTGGGGCCACCGTATCCCGGCGTGGTACGACGAGGCCGGCAACATCTATGTGGCGCGCAGCGAGGCGCAGGCGCGCTCCCAGTACCGCCTCGCCCCGGGAGTCGCGCTGCGCCAGGACGAGGACGTGCTGGACACCTGGTTCTCTTCGGCCCTATGGCCGTTCTCCACGCTCGGCTGGCCGGCGGCCACACCCGAGCTCGCAAGCTTCTACCCGGGGAGCGTCCTGGTCACCGGCTTCGACATCATCTTCTTCTGGGTCGCGCGCATGATGATGATGGGGCTGAAGTTCATGGGCGACGTGCCGTTTCGCGAGGTGTATATCACCGGGCTGATCCTTGATGAGCACGGCGACAAGATGTCCAAGTCGAAGGGCAACGTTATCGACCCGCTCGACATCGTCGACGGCATCACGCTCAATGATCTGATCGCCAAGCGCGCCAGCGGCCTGATGCAACCGCAGCTCGCGCCCGCGATCGAGAAACAGACGCGCCGGCAGTATCCCGAGGGCATCGCCCCGCACGGCACGGACGCCTTGCGCTTCACCTTCGCAGCGCTGGCATCTCCCAACCGCGAGATCCGCTTTGACCTGGGGCGCGTCGGCGGCTATCGGAACTTCTGCAACAAGCTGTGGAATGCCGCGCGCTTCGTCACGCTCTCGCTCGGGGATGGCGCCCTCGCGGACGATGCTGCGATGGAGCTCTCGATTGCCGATCGCTGGATCCGCTCGCGCTTGGGCCGCACACTCACCGTGGTCGAGAACGCCTTCCGTGACTATCGCTTCGACTACGCCGCCAGCGCGCTCTACGAGTTCACCTGGTATGACTACTGCGACTGGTACCTGGAGATAGCCAAGGCCGTGCTGCAACCCGCGGGCGCCCCCGAGAGCGCGAGGCGCGGCACGCAGCGCACGCTGGTCGTCATTCTCGAGGCCCTGCAGCGCGCCCTGCATCCGCTCATCCCATTCATCACCGAGGAGATCTGGAGGCGTGTCGCCCCGCTCGCCGGCAGCCCCGGAGAGACCGTGATGCTGCAGCCGTATCCGCGCGCGCAGGACTTTCCGGCCGACGAGGAGGCCGAGCGCGAAGCCGCCTGGATCCAGGGAATCGTGCTGGGCGTGCGCCAGATCCGCAGCGAGCTGAACATCAGCCCCGCGCGGCGCATCGGCGTGCTGCTGCAGGGTGCAGGCGCCAACGATGCGAGGCTCTTGCAGCAGCACCGTGCCTGGCTCGAACGCCTCGCGGGCCTGAGCGGTGTGTCGCTGCTGGAAACTGGCGCAAGCGCGCCGCAGTCAGCCGCCGCGGTGTTCGGCACGCTCACCATCCTGGTGCCCATGGCAGGTCTCATCGACGCCGACGCCGAGTCCGAGCGGCTCGGGCGGCTGCTGGCGCGCGCGCAGACCGACCTGCAGAAGACCCGCACTCGCCTCGCGAACGAGCAGTTCGTGCGCGGCGCACCCGCCGAAGTCGTGACCGGCGAGCGCGAGCGCGCCGCGCAGCTCGAGCGCACCGTCGGCGGGCTCACGGCCCAGCTTGAGCGCTTGCGCGGACTGAAGGGCTCATGAGCGTGCCCGAGGCCGTCGATGCCGCAACGCTGGTACGCGTGCTCAGCACGCTCGAGACGGTCATTCTCGGCAAGCCGCAGCAAATCCGCCTGTGTCTTGCCTGCCTGCTGGCGCGCGGACATCTGCTCATCGAGGACGTGCCGGGCGTTGGCAAGACCACCCTCGCCCACGCGCTCGCGCATGTGCTCGGGCTCGCCTGGCAGCGCGTGCAGTTCACCAGCGACCTGCTGCCGGCCGACATCATCGGCGTCTCGGTGTTCGATCGCACCAGCCAGCAGTTCCACTTCCGGCGCGGACCGGTGTTTACCCAGCTGCTGCTCGCCGATGAGGTGAACCGCGCCAGTCCGCGCACGCAGAGCGCGCTGCTGGAAGCGATGGAGGAGCGTCAGGTGAGCGCCGACGGCACCACCTACCTGCTGCCCGAGCCGTTCTTCGTAGTCGCCACACAGAACCCGCACGAGCAGCTCGGTACCTTCGGCCTGCCCGAGTCGCAGCTCGATCGCTTCCTCATGCGCGTCGTTCTCGGCTATCCCGACGCCGTGCACGAGCGCGAGCTGCTGCGCGGGGGGGAGCGGCGCGAGTTACTGCCGGTGATCAGCCCGATTCTGTCCGCAGCGCAGGTGCTCGGTGTGCAGCGTTCCGTGCGCGCGGTGCACATCGCCGATGCGTTGCTCGACTACACGCAGGCGCTGATCGCGCGCACGCGTGAGCGTTCCGATCTGAAGCTCGGTCTGTCCCCGCGCGCCGGCCAGGGCCTGATCCGCGCCGCGCAGGCGTGGGCGTTCCTCGCCGGTCGCGCCGTGGTGCTGCCCGAGGACGTGCAGACGGTGCTGCCGTGCGTGGTCGCCCATCGCCTGGAGCGACGCGACCCGGCCGACAGCGGCGTGCACGATCAGCTCGCCGAGGAGATCATCCGCTCCGTGCCGGTGCCCGTGTAACGTGAGCGCCCAGCGCGCTGCCGGCCGGCAACAGCGCCCACACGCCCTCGCGCGAGTGCGCAACGCGATGCGTGCGCGCGCCCTTGCGTGGATGCGCCGTCGCCAGGGACCGGATCACCTGCCCGTCAGGCTCGAGCGCCGGCGGCTTTACATCCTGCCGACGCGTGCCGGGCTCGCCTTCGCAGCACTGCTGTTCCTCATGCTGCTCGCCGGACTGAATTACACCAACAGTCTCGCCCTGTTTCTGACTTTCGTCCTCGCAGGCTTCGCGCTCGTGGTCATGCAGCAGTGCCACCGCAATCTGCTCGGCACCGAGGTCACCGCGGCGCGCGCGCCTGCGGTATTTGCCGGCACTGCCGGCTGCGTGCAAGTGCGTCTGACCAATGCCGAAGCCGCGGTGCGCGCGCGCCTGGAAGCCGCGCTCCCCGGCGGCGCGCCGATCAGCGTAGAGCTCGCCGGCCACGGGCAGCGGCAACTCGAGCTGCCCGTACCGGCCGCCCCGCGTGGCATCGTGCATCTGGAGCGCGTGCGCCTTGCGACCGCCCATCCCTTCGGGCTGTTTCGCGCCTGGACCTGGCTACACACGCCCATCGAGATGCTGGTGTATCCGCGGCCGCAGGGCGTACTGCCCATTCCGATGCAGGCAGGGTTCAATGCGGGCCCGCATGGGCAGATCGGCGGCGGGGCGGACGAGTGGTCGGGGCTGCGGGCGTTTCGTGACGGGGACTCTCCGCGTCAGGTCGACTGGAAGGCCTACGCGCGCGAAGCGCCGCTCCTGGTCAAGGAGTACAGCGATGCGAGCGCCGAGCTGCGTGAGTTCGATTTCACATCGCTTGCGCATCTGGACGTGGAGGCGCGGCTCTCGCAGCTCGCGCGCTGGGTAGTCGATACCGAGGCGCACGGTGAACGCTACGGGCTGGCGCTTCCGGGAATCAGACTTCCGCCCGACCGTGGCCCCGAGCATCGCCACCGCTGTCTCGCCGCACTGGCCATGTTCGGCCTGGAGGGCGCACGGGCATGACCGCCCAAGCCGTGCCGCGGCCGCTCCTGTGGGTATGCGCAGCCTTCGCCGGAGGGGTGCTGTTGCACCTCGATCGCCTGCCGCTGTGGGCCTGCGCTGCCGCGCTGATACTCATCGCCTGGCGCTTGCTGCGCGCGCGCACGGTCGGATGGTATCCCGGCATCGTGCTGCGCGCGGTGCTCGCGCTCGCGCTGGTGGGGCTGGTGCTGGTGAGATTCCACACGCTCAACGGCCTTGCCGCGGGCGGCACGCTGCTGGTGCTGATGGCGGGACTGAAGCTGCTGGAAACCCGCACCGCGCGCGATGAGTACGTCATGGTGGGTGCGGCGCTGTTCCTGCTGCTCGCCGCCTGCCTCGACCGCGAGGACCTGGTGCGCACCCCGCTCTATGCCGTGCAGGCGTGGCTATGCTGCGCCGCGCTCGCGGTGGTGGCCTACCCCGAATGCCCCGCCCCCGCCGCGGCACGTCTCGCAGGCCGCGCACTGCTCATGGCGTTGCCGCTGGCGGCATTGCTGTTCGTGTTCTTTCCGCGCCTGCCGGGGGCATTCTGGGCGATTCCCCAAGGGGGCGAGGCCTCCACCGGGCTGTCTGACACGATGAGCCCGGGAAGCATCGTGCAGCTTACGGCAAGCTACGAACCCGCGTTCCGCGCGAAATTCCACGGCGCGATCCCGCCACCCGCCGAGCGCTATTGGCGCGGGCCGGTGCTGCACGACTTCGACGGCTACACCTGGCGCGGGGGCGCGGGATTTCACCCGCGCGAGCGGCTCGAGAACCTGGGAATCACCTACCGCTACAGCGTGACGCTCGAGCCGAGCCGGCGGCGCTGGTGGCTCGCGCTCGACATCCCGGCTGAGTCCCCCGACCCGCACGTGCTGCTCACTTATGACCATCAGCTGCTTGCCGACGAGCCGGTGACCGAGACGCTGAGCTTCGAGGCCCTCTCGTATACACATGCCACCACGGCGCAGGCGCCCGATCCGGCCGGGCAACGCCAGGACACTGCACTACCCGAGGGGAACAACCCGCGCACCACCGCCCTGGCGCGCACGCTGCGCAGGCGGGCGGGCTCGGATGCGGAGTTCGTCCGCGCGGTGCTCGAGTTCCTGCGCAGCGGGGGCTTTGCCTACACGCTCACGCCCGAGCGGCTCGGCGCGAATCCGGTCGATGATTTCCTGTTCAACACACGCGAAGGTTTCTGCGGCCACTACGCCTCCGCGTTCGCCACACTGATGCGTGCCGCGGGTGTCCCCGCGCGCGTGGTGACGGGCTATCTCGGCGGGGAGTGGAACCCCATCGGCGGCTACTTCGTGGTGCGCCAGTCGGATGCGCACGCCTGGACAGAAGTGTGGCTCACCGGGCGCGGCTGGATACGCGTGGACCCGACCGCAGTGGTCGCCCCTGAACGGCTCGAGCGCGGCATCTTCGATCTCTTGCCCGAGGCGCTTTCCCCGCGCCAGCGCCTGCTGCATTCCTGGCCCCTGCTCACGCAGCTGCTGCAGCGCTGGGACGCCACCAACGCGTGGTGGAGCGCACACGTTCTGAGGTTCGACTATGACGCGCAGCTCGGCCTGCTCGCCCGTCTTGGCGTACGCACGCCGGACGCGCGCTATCTCGGCTGGGGCTTCATGGCGGTGCTGAGCGCCTGGCTGACACTGGTCGCCTGGCAGGTCGGGCGCAGCGCGCGTCCCCCCGCTCCCGATGCGCTCGCGCGCATCTACACGCGGCTGTGCCGGAAAGTTGCACGTGTCGCCAGCGCGCGGATGTCGCACCAGGGACCACTCGCCTTCGCCTCAGCCGTGATCACACAGCGACCGGATCTGAGCGAGCCGCTGCGCGGGCTGTTCGAGCGCTACGCGCAGCTGCGTTACGGGCCGAGCGCCTCTGCCACGCGCGCGGCTGACATCGAGGCGTTCAGCCGCGCGGTCGCACGGCTGAAGCTGCCGCGCACGGCCCCCGCGGATGCGCGCGAGCCGCTTAGCTCGATCTGAATCCGATCCGTACGTGAGTGCCGTCGCAGAAGGGCTTGTTGGCGCTGCCTCCGCAGCGACATAGGTTCGCCGAGGTCATGCGCGCCACAGCGCGGCCCGTGCCGCTCAGGACCTCGAGATTGCCGCTCACCCTGAGCGGTCCGTTGGTCTGCGGATCGATCGCGAGCGGGCCGTCGCGCACTGCCAGCATGTCGGTGTTGCCGGTCGGCGGCTCGCCGCTTGCGCCGAAGCCGATCTCGTGATGCGAGCCGTCGCAGTAGGGCTTGTTCTTGGACGCTCCGCAGCGGCACAGCGTGGCGCGAAAGCCCGCCGGCGCACCCCCGATCTGCAGCGCCGCGCGAAAGGCGTAAGGTCCCGCCTCGCGCACGCTCACCAGATTGACCGGCGGTGCTGCCTCCTGTGCCTCCCCGTCAAGCCGCCGATAGCGGATCGCACCCGATGGACAGGCGTGCGCGACTTCGACCACCCGTTCCACCGGCATGGCATCCGGATGGATCCAGGGGCCCTTCACGTTGGCGAGGAACACCTGCGGCGTCCAGGTGACGCAGAAACGCGAGTGGATACAGCGCTTCGCCTCGAACTGAAGCTCGAGCCTCGCCCCACGTACGCTCTCGACTGCCTCGGCGGGCCTTGCCGCGGGCGTCGGGCTGAGCGGGGGCGCAGGCGCCATCTCCCGTGCGCGCGGAGGCGCCGCTGCGGCAGCGGGTGCGACGGCTGCAGGTGCCGAGGCGGTGACATCAAGTCCGCGCTCGGCGCGCAGCTTCAGCGCCATGAGCTCTTCTGCAGCGGCGACTGCACGCGCGTCTCCGCGCGCACGCAGCTGCAGACCCGCCTGGGCGAGCTGCGCGAAGCGCTCGACGAACAGCCGTCGCGCGGCCCTGCCGGGCGGCAGCGGGCTCGGATCGCGCAGCGTAATGAACGACATCCCGGCGTTGCAGCCAGGGTTCGAGGGTCCGGCCGGCAGCCGCGCGGCGCGCTCGGCGAGCGGCATGACCGCCCGCATCAGGCCGATGGCCAGATCCACCACCAGGCTCTTCTCGGCACTTGGCCCGCGCAGCAGGTATGCGTACGCGAGCAGGCGCAGCATCAGGGCGTAAGCGGCATTCGCCAGGTCCACGGTCGCGAACGCATCCGGGTCCTCGATCCATACCCGTCCCTCCGGACGTGGCGGCCGACGCAGTACCGGGTTGGTGGCCGCCGGAAAGGCGGGGACGAATGTCGGGTTCGCTGCCGTGAGCCCCTGCAGCTCGGCACGAATACCGAGGAACGTCTGGCAGTGCGAGCCCACCGAGTCGCGCGGAGCACCCTCGCCCTGCTCGATGATGGCCGCGAAGGCGGTGAGCGCGGTCTTCAGGCAGCGGACCTGCCTGGCGCCCGGCAGGTTCACCTCCACGTTCGAGAGCTGTAACGCCGGATCACCGTCGAATGCGTCGGCCTCGCCGTGATGCTGCACGAACGCGCGCAGGCGCTCACCGAGCCCCTCATAGAAGTCCCCGACCGTATCGTAGTCCCTGGCCATCGGCGTCAGGTGCGGGCGGTCCGTGCCGCGCATGTAGGGACGCTCGCAGGCAAAGCCTGCGCCCTCGCGCTCGGCCGAGCCGCGCGGCCGCTCGAGGAACACGAAGTGCTGCAGCGTCTCGGGATTGAAGGGGGCGAGCTTCACCGTGATGCTGGCCGGCAGATACCCGGGGTCCAGCGGAAAGTTCGTGCGCCCGATACGCGGACTCGCCCCCAGCGCTGAGGTGATGTTCCAGACCGCCGCCAGGTGTCCCATCTCTTCGATGGCCACCGAGAGCAGCCCCTGCCGCCAGCGCTTGACGGCCGCCGCCTGTGTTGCATCCAGGCCCTCCCCGTCCCCGCTTCTGAGGCTCGCGGCGGCGTACAGGTAGGTGCACATGAGGTTGTGCTCGAGTTCCGCCGCCTCGTACAGCGCGTTCACGAGGATCTCGCGTTGCGTTAAGTCGGCCGCCGCCGCGACGTCGTTCATCGGGACCTCCGCAAGCGCCTATGTCGCACAAATCGGCAGCGCTTGCCATCCCCTCAAAGGCGGGCTCAGTCGCTCGCGTGCTCGCGCGTCTCGCGGAACGTGATGCCGGGCCAGCGCTCGAGCGTCAGCTGCAGATTCACGCGCGAGGGGGCAAGGTACACCAGCGCCCCGGCGTGATCGAGCGCCAGGTGCTCCTGCGCGCGGGCGCGGAATTCCTCGAGCTTCGCGCGGTCCTCGCTCTGCACCCAGCGCGCGGTGTATACCGTGACCGCATCGAACACGCACTGCACGCCGTACTCATCCTGCAGCCGAAACGCAACCACCTCGAACTGCAGCTGTCCGACCGCACCCAGGATCAGGTCATTGTTGCGCAGCGGCCTGAACAGCTGCGTCGCGCCCTCCTCGCACAGCTGCGACAGACCCTTCTGCAGCGCCTTCATCTTCAGCGGGTCCTTGAGCACGGCGCGCCGGAAGATCTCGGGGGCGAAATTCGGCACCCCTGTGAAGGTCAGCCGCTCGCCCTGCGTGAACGTGTCCCCGATGTTGATGGTGCCGTGGTTGTGCAGGCCGATGATGTCGCCCGCGTAGGCCTCCTGCGTCTGCGCGCGGTCGGCGGCCATGAAGGTGAGCGCATCCGCGACGCGTACCTCCTTGTTGAGGCGTGCGTGGAAAAGCCGCATGCCACGCACGTACCGTCCCGCGCATAGCCGCAGGAACGCGATGCGGTCGCGGTGCGCAGGATCCATGTTCGCCTGGATCTTGAACACGAAGCCCGCGAGCGCCGGCTCCTGCGGCTCGACCGTGCGCTCACGGGCCACCCGCGGCAGTGGCTCGGGGGCGTAGGTGGTGAAGGCCGCCAGCAGCTCCTCGACTCCGAAGCTGTTGATCGCAGAGCCGAAGAACACCGGCGTCTGCCGCCCGGCGAGGTAGGCCTGTGGATCGAAACGCGCGGTGGCACCTTTCAGCAGCTCGATCTCCTCGCCGAAGGCCTGCGCCTGCTCTGCCAGGAATTCGCGCCCCACGGGGCTCTCCAGGCCTTCGATGACGAGGTTCCCGCCCAGGCGCCCACGCTCGCCCGGGCTGTACACGTAGATGCGGTCCTCGGCGAGGTGATAGATACCGCGCAGCTCGCGTCCCATACCGATCGGCCAGGTGACCGGTGCGGTGTCGATGCGCAGCACGCTCTCGATCTCGTCCAAGAGCTCGATGGCCGGGCGCCCGTCGCGATCGAGCTTGTTGATGAACGTCATGATCGGCGTATCGCGCAGCCGGCACACCTCCATCAGCTTGATGGTGCGCTCCTCCACGCCCTTGGCACAGTCGATCACCATGAGAGCCGAATCCACCGCCGTGAGGGTGCGGTAGGTGTCCTCGGAGAAATCCTCGTGTCCGGGTGTATCGAGCAGGTTCACGATGTAGTCGCGATAGGGGAACTGCATCACCGAGGAGGTCACGGAGATCCCGCGCTGCTGCTCGAGCCGCATCCAGTCGGAGGTCGCATGGCGCGCCGCCTTGCGTCCCTTCACCGCGCCGGCCATCTGAATGGCGCCCCCGAACAGCAGCAGCTTCTCGGTGAGGGTGGTCTTACCGGCGTCGGGGTGCGAGATGATCGCGAACGTCCGCCGCCGCCGGATCTCGGCAGCCTGATCGGTCATGCGTCCAAAGCCCGTCAGTGCGCGCTGTCGCCCGCGGGGTGCAGGGCGCGCTTGAACACGGCCGCGTCCTCACGGCCGCCGACCGCCTGGTAGTAGCCGCGGCGCATGCCGACCTGCTCAAAACCGAGCGCGAGATACAGCCGGATCGCGGACGTGTTGGTCGGGCGCACTTCCAGATACGCCTCGCTCATGCCCGCGGCGGCGGCGCGCTCGATCAGCGTGCCGAGCAGCCGCTTGCCGACCCCGCGGCAGCGATATTCCTCACTCACGCACAGATTGAGAATATGCGCCTCGCCGGCTCCGAAACTCATCACTCCGTACGCCATCACCTGGCGGTTGACCGTAACGACGCGGCACAGGTAGCCGACCCGCAGGCAATCGCGGAAGATCCCCTCGCTCCAGGGGAACTGGTAGGCGGCGCGCTCGATGGCCACGACCTCCGGGACATCGGTCCCGCGCATCGGCCGGATCACCACCTCGGGCTCCAGCAGTTCAGCCGCGATTGCCATCGGGTGCCGTGTCTTGGGTCAGTTGCTGATACACGCCGCGCGCAAACTTCAGATCCTCCCACGCCTTGCGCTTGTCCGCCGGAGTGCGCAGGAGATAGGCGGGATGATACGTGACCACGAGCGGGGTGTTCAGCTCGCCGAAGCGATGCACCTGGCCGCGCAGCCGCCCGAGCGGGGCCTGCGTGTCCAGCAGATTCTGGGCGGCGATGCGCCCGACCGCGAGCATGATCTTCGGCCGCAGCAGCGCAATCTGCCGCACCAGGTAAGGCAGGCAGGCGGCCACCTCCTCGGGCTTCGGATCACGGTTGTTCGGCGGGCGGCTCTTCAGCACGTTGGCGATATACACGTTGGTGCGCCGATCGAGGCCGATGGCCTGCAGCATCTTATCGAGGAGCTGCCCGGCGACCCCCACGAACGGCTCCCCGCGACGATCCTCCTCAGCCCCCGGGGCCTCGCCGATCACCAGCCAGTCGGCGCGCCTGGGCCCGACGCCCAGCACCGCCTGGGTGCGCGTGGCGTGTAAGGCACAGCGGGTGCAGCTCTTAACTTCCTCACTCAGCGCCTGCCATTGCGCCGCCGCCTGCGGCCCGGGCTCCTCGGCGCGCGCGGTGGCGGCAGTGGCGGTGCGCGCGGTGGGCGGCGCGGGCGCGCAGGGGGTGACCTGAGAGTCTGCAGCCCCCGCAGGGGCCGCTGCGGCCGGTGTTCCCTGCGCGCGCGGCACCCACAGGTCGATGCCGATCGCCTCCAGGTACTGCCTGCGCTGCGCGGGATGCATGCTCATCAGGTGCCGGGGGTGGGCGCTGCGCGCATCAGCCGCCGCAGCCGCCGCCCGGTCCACAACAGCGGCGCCGAGAGTGCATAGGTTCCGAAGATCGACAGCAGCATGGTCGCAGGATCGACGGCGATGAGCACGAAGGCGAGCAGCACCAGCAACATGTAGACGAAGCGGATGCGGCGGTCGAGATCGAACTGCTTGAAACTCGGATAGGCGAAGCGGCTCACCATCAGGGCACCGGCGCTTGCGGTCACAACGAACGCTGCGATCAGTCCGATGAGCCCGGGTGCGTGCCAGTCACTCACGAACCACACGAACGCGGCCACGATCGCCGCCGCCGACGGGCTCGGCAAGCCCTCGAAGTAGCGCTTGTCGGCAACCGCTGCGCGGGCGTTGAAGCGCGCCAGCCGCAAGGCCGCCGCAGCGACATAGAAGAAGCACGCCAGCCAGCCGAAACGGTCCCAGTGATGCCCGTACTCCGCGATGCGCACCACGCCCCACTGATAGGCGACGATGCCCGGTGCGACCCCGAACGCCACCATGTCCGCGAGGCTGTCGTACTCCTTGCCGAAGAAGCTCTCAGTGCGTGTGAGGCGCGCGATGCGCCCGTCGAGCGTGTCGAAGATCATGGCGGCAAACACCGCCATGCCGGCGGGCGCGAAGTGTTTGTCGATCGCCGCCACCACCGCGTAGAAGCCAGAGAAGAGGCAGCCCGTGGTCAGAAGGTTGGGCAGCAGGTAGATGCCCCTGCGGCGCGGTCGCGTGTAATCCTGGGTCTCGCTCGCCACACGGCAATCTTAGCAGGGGGCTCCTGCTAAGATGACAGCGTCACATTTCCCCGAGATCGGCGCGACGATGAGGCTCTCCCAGTACCCCATCAACACCATGAAGGAAACCCCTGCGGAAGCGGAGGTGCTCAGTCATCAGCTGATGCTGCGCGCCGGACTGATCCGCCGCCTGGCCGCAGGCCTGTACAGCTGGCTGCCGATGGGGCTGCGCTCACTGCAGAAGGTCGAGCGCATCGTGCGCGAGGAGATGAACCGCGCCGGAGCGCTCGAGCTGGTCATGCCGGTGGTGCAACCCGCGGAACTGTGGCAGGAGTCGGGCCGCTGGATCGCGTACGGCCCAGAGCTGCTGCGCATCAAGGACCGGCACCAGCGCGACTTCGTCGCAGGTCCCACCCACGAGGAAGTGATCACCGACATTGCGCGGCGCGAGCTGAAGAGCTACCGCCAACTGCCGGTGAACTTCTACCAGATCCAGACGAAGTTCCGTGACGAGGTGCGTCCGCGCTTCGGGGTGATGCGCGCGCGCGAGTTCATCATGAAGGACGCCTACTCGTTTCACGCCGACGAGGCCTCGCTCCGGGAAGGCTACCGCGCAATGTACGACGCCTACACGCGCATCTTCACCCGCACCGGGCTCACCTTTCGCGCCGTGCGCGCCGACTCCGGCGCGATCGGCGGGGAGGTCTCGCAGGAGTTCCACGTGCTCGCCGCCTCGGGCGAGGATGCGATCGTGTTCTCGGACGAGGATGATTACGCGGCGAACCTGGAGGCAGCCGCTGCTGCGCCGCCGACGCAAGCGCGGCCGCAGCCGCGCGAGACGCTGCGCGAGGTCGCAACCCCGGGTGCGCGCACCATTGCGGACCTGGCGCGCTTTCTGGACATCGAGCCCGCACGCTGCCTGAAGACGCTGATTGTCGAGGGTGCCAAGGACGAGCTGGTCGCGCTCGTGGTGCGCGGGGATCACGAGTTGAACGCGGTCAAGGCGCAGAAACTGCCGGGAGTGGCAAGCCCGCTGCGCATGGCGAACCCGGAGCGCGTGCTCGAGGTGACCGGCACCGAGCCCGGCTACGTTGGACCGGTGGGCCTCAAGTGCCGCCTGTACGCCGATCACAGCGCGCTGGTGCTGGCAGACTTCGTGTGCGGCGCCAACCGCAAGGACGTGCACCTGACAGGGGTGAACTGGGAGCGCGACGTCCAGGGCGCAATCGCAGCCGATCTGCGCAAGGTCATCGAGGGTGATCCGAGCCCCTCGGGCAAGGGACACCTCAAGGTGGTCCGCGGGATCGAAGTGGGTCACATCTTTCAGCTGGGCGACAAGTACAGCAAGCCCATGAAGGCTGTGGTGCTCGATGAGGCCGGCAGGGAAGTCACTGTTCTCATGGGCTGCTACGGGATCGGTGTGACGCGCATCGTGGCGGCGGCGATCGAGCAGAACCACGATGAGCGCGGCATCATCTGGCCCGCGCCGATTGCACCCTTCCAGGTAGTGCTGATAGCCCTTAACCTGCAAAAATCCCCCCGTGTACGCGAAGTCAGCGATCGCCTGTATGCCGAGCTCGGCGCCGCCGGGATCGAAGTGCTGTACGACGATCGCGATGCGCGTCCGGGAGTCAAGTTCGCAGACGCTGAACTGCTGGGCATCCCGCACCGCCTGGTGGTGGCTGAGCGCGGCCTGGAGGCGGGCAAGCTCGAATACCGGCATCGCCGCGACAGCGCCAGCACCGATTTCCCCGCTGCCGAGGCGCTTGCCTTCCTGCGTCAGCGGCTCGAGGCATGAGGGCGCGCCACGGGGGCGCATGAGCCTGCCTCACTTGCGCCGGGCGCGCGCCATTCTCGCCTGCGCCATGCTTGCGTTGCTTAGCGCCGCACCGCTCTCGGCCGACCAGCAGCGCGACCCGGAGCTCAAGGCCGTGGTCGAGAAGGCGATTGCCGAGGCGCAGTGCTTCAACGACCAGTACGACTCGGCCGTGTGGTACACGCTCATGGAGCCACGCCTGCGCAAGCTACTGCAGGACAAGGACGAGCGGCTCGACATCCTGAGGCAGGTCTATTGCGAGACCCATCGCACGGGGGAGGCGCGGCTGCCCCCGGGGCTGGTCATGGCGGTGATCTCGGTGGAGAGCCGCTTCGATCGCTGGGCCGTCTCATCCGCAGGCGCGGTGGGTCTGATGCAGGTGATGCCGTTCTGGCCGGAGCGACTCGGCATGCGCCGTTACGAGCTGGTGCATATCTCGCCCAACATCCGCATGGGCTGCGCTATCCTGCGCTTCTATCTCGGCTACGAGCACAACGACGTGCGCAAGGCACTGGCGCGTTATAACGGCGCCATCGGCCGACGCGACTATCCGGATCTGGTCATCGGCCAGTGGACCAGCCGCTGGGCCGGCGCCGATGATCTGGGCTTCGCCCACAGCAGCGCGCACTGACCGTGAAGGGCGCGCAGCCTTAGTGCGCGGCGGCGTGCTGCGCTTTCACGGGGACGGACAACATGCGCGCAACGCCCTCACGTCGCGAGTCCGCGGCACCCTCATAGGTGCCGTCGGCGAGGCGCACAATGCCGTGCAGTCCGGAGCCTTCCGCGTGACCGCTCTTGAGCTCGATGCCGCGCTCGCGCAGGCCGACGAGCAGCGCTGGGGCGAATTTCGCGATCTCGCCGCTGAAGGTATCCCCGCGCGCGATCAGATTCGGCAGCTCGATGGCCTGCTTGAGCGGCAGCTTCCAGGCAAGCAGCGCCACCAGTGCTTTGGCGTTGTACTCGAGAATGGCGTTGCCACCGGGAGAGCCGATGGCGGCGACGAAATCACCGCGGCGATCGAGGATGATGGCCGGTGCCATCGAGGAGCGCGGCCGCTTGCCGCCCTGCACGGCATTGGCCGCCGGCCGCCCCCCCTCGGTGGGCTCGAAGGAGAAGTCGGTGAGCTGATTGTTGAGCACGAAGCCATCGACCGTGCGGCCCGAACCGAACACCGACTCCACCGTCGTGGTCATGGAGACGACGTTGCCGTCCGAATCCACGATCACGAAATGGCTCGTGCCGGAGGACTCCGTCGTCGCATCGCGGCCGCGCGGTAGCGCGATCTCTCCCGGGACAGGGGGCGGGCCGGCCCGCTCCCCGATCAGCTGCGCCCGCAGCCGCACGTAGGCGGGGTCGAGCAGCCGCTCGACCGGCACGGTCACGAAGTGCGGATCGCCCACGTAGCGATCGCGATCGGCGTACATCAGGCGGCTCGCCTGCGCGAACAGGAACCAGGCCTGCGGGTCAGACGGCGCACGCGCGGCGATGTTGGTGTTATCGAGAATCTCGAGCATCTGCAGCAGCGCCACGCCGCTCGAGGGCGGCGGGGGCACGCACACCGAATACCCGCGATACGGCCGACACAGCGCCTCGCTCGACTCGACGCGATAGCTGCTGAGGTCCTTGAGCGTCATCGTGCCGGGGAGCGGGGGCTGGTGCGTAACCCGCACGATCTCCTCGGCAATCGCGCCTTCGTAGAAGGCGCTCGGCCCCTCCTGCGCGATCCGCTGCAGCGTGTGCGCGTACTCGGGGTTACTGAATTCGTCGCCCTCCTCCAGCGTCTCACCGTCGGGCCGCGAGAAGAGCGTGCGGACCTCGTTCGTCGGCGGGGAAGGCGAGCCCTCCCCGAGAAACATCGCAAGGCGCGCGGGCACCTTGAACCCCTGAGTGGCGGTGCGGATCGCCGGCTGGAAGAGCGCCTGCCAGTGCAGCGCGCCGTGCTTTTTGTGCGCGGCCCACAGCATGGCGATGACCCCGGGCACACCGGTGGAACGGCCGCTGCGCACCGCTTCCACGAACGGCAGCGGCTTGCCATTCTGGTCGAGAAACATATCGGGCGGCGCTTCCGCCGGAGCCTTCTCGCGTCCGTCGAAGGCGGTCACTTTGCCAGTGCGCTGATCGTAGTAGAGCAAAAATGCCCCGCCGCCGATCCCGGAGCTCTGCGGCTCGACGAGCCCCAGCATGGCCTGCACGGCAACCGCAGCATCAAGAGCCTTGCCCCCTGCGCCGAGAATCTCCAGTCCGGCATCGACCGCCATCGGGTTGGCAGCGGCTACCCACGCCTGACCGTGCCGATGCTGGCGATGAAACAGCCCCACCACCGGCGGTTTTGCGGTGGCAGCGGGCGGGATGCCGTGGCCGGCCGGCGCTGAGGTCTCCCCCTGCGGGGCCGGCGTCGCTTCCGCTTCGGATGCCGGTGGTGACTCAGGCGCCGCCGGCTGCCCGCGAGCTGCCGCCCACCAAACCAACATCCCGAAGCACAGCACCCACGCGAGCCGCCGCCGGGCCTCAGGCTTAGCGCGATTCGAGGCCGTGCTCATTTCAGCTGGTGCGAAATCCCGCGCTCGCAGCGCCCGCATCGGGCACCGCATCGTTCACCTCTACCGAGGTGACCTTGCAGGCAGAGGAGCCGATCCACAGCCAGCTCACGAACGCGCGCACCGCCTGCTCCTCGCCACAGGCCAGCACCTCCACGCGACCGTCGGGAAGGTTGCGGGCGTAACCCCCGATACCCAGCTCCTGCGCGCGCCGCGCCGCGGTGTGGCGGTAATACACGCCCTGCACCCGGCCGCCGACCAGACATTTCTTGCACACCATGAGGCTCCGGATACTACTAAAGAAACGTGCGCTGTCGCGCGCCGGATGATGCGGCGACATTTTTGTGGCAACGTACGTCGCCATGGCGGAGGTGCTGGTGCTGTACTACTCGCGCAGCGGCGCCACGGCGCAGCTCGCGCGCCAGGTATGTCGCGGAGTGGAAGGCGTCGCCGGCGCCACCGCGCGGCTGCGGACCGTGCCAGCGGTCACTGCCGTGAGCGATGCGAGCGCTCAGCCGGTCCCGGCGAGCGGTCCGCCGTATGCCACTCTCGAGGATCTTTCCGAGACGCACGGCCTGATCCTTGGCAGTCCGACGCGCTTCGGCAACATGGCAGCACCGCTCAAGCACTTTCTCGATGGCACCGCGAACCTGTGGCTCTCCGGGGTGCTCGCCGGCAAGCCCGCAGGGGTCTTTACCTCTACGCAAACGATGCACGGCGGTCAGGAAACGACGCTCCTGTCGATGATGCTGCCGCTCCTGCACCACGGCATGTACCTGGTGGGGCTGCCGTATACCGAACGTGCGCTCAGCGAGACGCGCAGCGGCGGCACGCCTTACGGGGCTTCCCATGTCGCCACCGCGGCAGGGGCTGCACCGACACTCACCGACGCGGAGCGCGCGCTGGCACAGGCCCTCGGCCGGCGCGTGGCGGGCCTGGCCGTGCAACTTTCGCGCGGCTGAGGGCACGCGCCGCAGCGGCCTTCAGTCACCCCCGCGCGACTGCGTGCGCAACACCTCGCGTATGAACGGTACGGTGAGGCGCCGCTGCGCGGTGAGTGCCGCCTCATCAAGGGTGTCAAGCAGCTCGTAGAGTGTGCGCATGTCGCGCGGAAAGCGCCGCTGCAGCCACTGCCAGGTCTCTTCCGGCAGCTCGAGCCCGCGCAGCCGCGCGCGCAGCTGCAGCGCCGCGTGCTGTTCCTCATCGGCAAGCGCACGCAGCTGAAATACGGCGCCCGCCGCGCAGCGCGAGCCGAGGTCCGGCAGTGCCCAGCTCAGTAGCGCCGGAGGTGAGCGCGCCGCGAGGATCAGCCGGCCGCCCCCGTCCTCCAGCTCGCGCAGCAGCCCGAAGAGCCCGCGCTCCCACTCGCGCTGTCCGGCCACCCGGTCGATGTCGTCGAGGGACAGGCTTTGCAGCTGCGGCAGTCCTTCCAGCACCCCCACCCCGAGGGCCGAGACCTCACCGAGTGGCACGTAGCCCGAGCGCATGCGCTCGGCCGCCGCGGCGCAGGCGGCCTGCAGCAGGTGTGTCTTGCCGCTTCCCGGGGGCCCGCACAGCCACGTGAGACCGCCAGGGTTTCCGCGCGCGAGCTGCTGCAGGTGCTCCACCGCCTGTGCATTGCCGGCGGGGAGGAAGCTTGCGAACAGCGCGCGGTCGGGCAAACGTACGCCCAGTGGAAGCTGGCGCATGGCTACCCTAAGTCGAGCGCGCCGGCTGCTCCCAGGCGCGCCGTGTGAAGGTGACGACGTAGTGTGTGCCGGAAATAAACGTGGTTGCGAACACGATGAGCGCGGCGGCATCGAGCACCTCGTGCGGAGGAATCTCGAGTGCCGCGTTGAGTAGCACCAACGTGACATAGATGAGCTGGGCGCCGGTGTTCACCTTGCTGATCACCGTTGGTCGCCCGTGCAGCGGCCCGAACCACAAACGAAAGATGAATGCGCCGAGTCCGATCATCACATCGCGCGCCACCACCGCGGCAGTCAGCCACCACGGGATAAGCTCAAGCCATGCGCCCTCGACGAATACCGCGATCAGCAACAGCTTGTCGGCGATCGGGTCGAGGGCTTTGCCCAGATCGGATGTCCAATTGAATCGCTTGGCCAGATAACCGTCGAGCCCATCCGACACCGCGGCCAGCATGAACAGCCCGAGCGCGGCGAGACTGTGCCCGGCATGCAGCGTGCTCACGATCGGCCAGATCAGCAGCATGCGAAACACACAGATGATATTGGGCAGGTGGCGCACGGGCGGACGGACCTGCCGCGACTTCAGCCCCGGGGCTGGTAGCGATAAATGAGCTGCGAGCCGCTCGCCCCGCCACGCACCAGCTGTGAGGCACCGGTGAGCCCCTGCTCAAGTCCGGCAGCCCCGCCGCGCACCGTCACCTCGAAGGTGACGCTGCCGGGTTCAGCCGCCGCGATGCTGGCACGGCGTACGCCCGGAACGCTCTGCAGCAGCCGCTCCACGGCGGCGTAAGCGGCAAGGGAGTCAACGCCGTCGACTTCGAGGCGCGCCTCGGCCTCCGTCTCGGCGAGCGTCGTGCCCTGCTGCGGGACCAGCAGATCGACCGTGTGATCGATAGCCGAGCCGAGCGGACCGTTCCAGCTCGAGTTCAGCGAGTGCGTGTAGAGGGTCCACTGGAGCGGTACGTCCGCGGCAGCGTCCGCACTACCCCGGCCGACCAGGATCTCGTCGCCGCCAAAGCGCTGCGCGGCCTGCAGCAACGCCTCCGCGCTCAAGGGATTGCCCGCCCCGTCGACGAGGGTGAGCGGAATCAAGCTGATCGGCAGCCCGCGCTCGGCCGCGGCGCGCTCGAGCTCGGCGCGCGCCGCGTCGGCCGCCGCACGCGAGCGCGGCGGGTCGAGCACGACGAGCGTGAACGGACGCTCACGCTCCCAGAGGCTGCGTCCGGCGGCACTGATGGCGTGCTCGACGGCGGCCCCGTCGAACTGTACCTGCGACTCCCCGCGCGGCCCCGTGGCGTAGGACCTCACGTACTTGGCCGCATCCGCGATGAGGCTGTTGAGGGCCGGATCGTCCGCGGATTCGCGCCGCCCGGTGGCACGCACCAGTGCCTGGCGCATGGCATCCTGCAGCGCAGGTTGCGACTGCCCCTCGACGTCGATCTCGAATACGCGCACCAGCCGTCCGGCCGCGCACGGCAGCGCCAGCGCAAGACACGCAAGCGACAGCACCGTGAGCAGTCCGCGCACGCGCCGTTCTGTGGTGGTTGATCTGGGGCCCGTTCGGGACATTGCTTGGGCTCGCGCGCAACGGCGCACAGCGGCAGGTACAATACCATACGCACGAAAACCCATGAGCGCAGGCCCCATCACGTATCGCGATGCCGGTGTTGACATCGACGCCGGTGACGAGCTTGTCGAGCGCATCAAGCCCCTGGTGCGCCGCGCCCAGCGAAGCGAGGTGCTCGCCGGTATCGGCGGTTTCGGAGCGCTCGTCGAGCTGCCACCCGGTTACCACCGCCCGGTGCTGGTGTCGGGCACCGACGGGGTGGGCACCAAGCTGCGACTGGCGATCGACACGGGCCGCCACGACACGATCGGGATCGACCTGGTCGCGATGTGCGCCAACGACATCGTGGTGCACGGCGCGGAACCGTTGTTCTTTCTCGACTACTACGCCACCGGGAAGCTCCAGGTCGCGATCGCCGAAGCGGTGGTACGCGGGATCGTCGAGGGCTGCGTACAGGCGGGCGCGGCGCTGGTGGGCGGTGAGACCGCCGAGATGCCCGGCATGTACCAGGACGCGGACTACGATCTGGCCGGGTTCTGCGTCGGCGTCGTGGAGAAAGACGCGATCATCGACGGCAGCGGCGTTGTGGTCGGCGATGCGATCATCGGCCTGAGCTCCTCCGGGCCGCACTCCAACGGTTACTCCCTCATCCGCAAGCTCGTGGCGCTGGAGGGCGCAACAGCCGACACGCAGCTCGAGGGCAAAAAGCTCTTCGAGCGGCTGCTGGCGCCGACGCGCATCTACGTGAAGCCGCTGCTCGCGCTGCTGCAGGCCATGCCGGTGCATGCGCTTGCGCACATCACCGGCGGCGGGCTCACCGACAACATCCCGCGGGTGCTGCCCGCGGGCCTGGAAGCGGTGCTCGAGCGAGCTCGCTGGCCGGTGGACCCGGTGTTCGCGTGGCTGCAGCGCAGCGCGCGCCTGGATGCCGCGCAGATGCACCGCACGTTCAACTGCGGTATCGGCATGGTGGCGATCGTGCCACCGACGCGTGCCGCCGCGGCGGTGGAGTTTCTTGCCGCGCGCGGGGAAAGCGCGCAGATCATCGGCGAGGTGCGCAGCGGCGGCCGCGGGGTCGTCATCCACGAATGACCGCGGACAGCCTGCCGAATCTTGCCATCCTGCTCTCGGGGCGCGGTTCCAATATGAGCGCGCTCGTGCACGCCTGCCTCAGGGGCGAGATTGCCGCGCGGCCCGCGGTGGTCATTTCCGACCGCGCCGAGGCCCCCGGCCTGGAGCTCGCCCGCGCTCTGGGGGTGCCGGTCGTGGAATGCGTGCGCGCGGGGAGCGCTGCGCAGCTGGAGCAATCGCTGGCGGCCGCCCTCGATGCCGTCCGCGCGGACCTCATTGCGCTTGCGGGCTTCACGCGCATTTTCTCGGCCGCTTTCGTCGAACGTTATCTGGGCCGCATGCTGAACATCCACCCCTCGCTCCTGCCGGCCTATCGGGGCCTGCACACACACCGTCGCGTGCTCGCCGCAGGCGATCGTGTGCACGGGGCAAGCGTGCACTTCGTTACCGCCGAGCTCGACGGCGGCCCGGTCGTGCTGCAGTCGAAGGTCGCGGTAGCCCCCGGGGACACCGAGGCCATGCTCGCATCGCGGGTGCTCGCCACCGAGTACATCATCTACCCGCGAGTGCTCGGCTGGTTCACGCAGCGCCGTCTCACGTGGCACGATGATGCGCCGTGGCTCGACGGCCGACGGCTCGATGCGCCCATCGTGGAGGACTTCCGTGCAGCAGCGCCCAACTGAAGCTTCCGAATCCTGGCACTTCAGCTCGCGCGCCCTATGGCGCGCGGCGCTCCTCGGGATCTGCGTCCTCAGCGCGGGCGTCGCTTGCGCTGATGAGCTCGAGCCATTCGAGGCCACCTACGGCTGGATCTGGAATGGCATGAACGTGGCTGCCACGACGCTGAAGCTCGAGAAGACCGGCGATAGCTGGACCTACACCTCCAGGAGCGAGCCGCGCGGCATCGGCAAGCTCATGTCCCAGCGCCCCAAGACGGTGAGCGTGGTGCGCGTGACGGATGCGAGCGTGCAGCCTTTGAGTTACCGGGGCGATGACGGCACGAGCTCCGACAAGCGCACGATTGATGTCAAGTACGACTGGGTCAAGCACCGCGTGACGGGCATCTACGAGCAAACACCGGTAGACCTGCCGCTTACCCCTGAAGTGCAGGATGACTCCTCGATTCAGCTGGCGCTCATGGTGGCGCTGTTGCATGGCAAGACGCCCGAGCGCTTCGCGCTGCTCGACAAGAACAGCGTGCGCGAATACCACTACCAGCGCGTGCGCGAGGAGAAGCTGCAGACGCCCTTCGGTGAGGTAGCCACCGTGGTCTACACCAGCCAGAAGGCGAACTCGCCGCGCGTCAACAGCTACTGGTGCGCCCCGGATCGGGGCTACATACCGATGCGCGTGCAGCAGAAGCGCGGCGAGGAAGTCGAGTGGACCATGGAGATCGAGAGCGTCAAGCGCCAGTGAGGGGCGCTGCTGCTCAGGTCTTCGGCAGCGTGACGCCGCGCTGCTTCATGTACTTCCCACCGCGATCCTTGTAGGAGGTCGAGCACTCCTCGTCGGACTCGAAGAACAGCATCTGTGCCACCCCTTCGTTGGCATAGATCTTCGCCGGCAGTGGCGTGGTGTTGGAGAACTCGAGCGTCACGTGCCCTTCCCACTCAGGTTCCAAAGGCGTCACGTTGCATATGATGCCGCAGCGCGCGAACGTACTTTTCCCGACCGTGATCACGAGCACGTTGCGCGGCACGCGGAAATACTCCACCGTGCGCGCCAGCGCGAATGAGTTAGGTGGAATGATGCAGACATCTCCCACGAAGTCGACGAAGCTCTTCTCGTCGAACTTCTTCGGGTCGACGATGGTGGAGTTGATGTTGGTGAAGATCTTGAATTCGCCCGCGCAGCGTACGTCGTAGCCGTAGCTGGAGGTGCCATAGGAGACGATCCTCTGGCCGTTGCTCTCACGCACCTGGCCCGGCTCGAAGGGATCGATCATGGCGTGCTCGGCGGCCATGCGCCGAATCCAATTGTCTGACTTGATGCTCATCAGGCTTCCCGTATGCGGCCGCCCCTGCCGCAGGCCCCGCAGGCGAGGTGCGGCGCGCAAGGTATCAGGTTTCTTCAACCACGATCTGCGGAAATAGGCTGCTGCGATCGCGCGCGCGCACCGCGAGCGCCCCGGCCGTGCGTCGTGCCACCTGCAGATACGCCCGCGCGCGCGCGGAATCGGGAGCGGCGACGACCGTCGGCACCCCCCCATCGGTCTCCTCGCGGATCTGCGCATCGAGGGGCAGCTCCCCCAGGAGCCTCACGCCATACTCGCGCGCCATGCGCTGCCCGCCCCCGGCGCCGAAGATGTGCTCGCTGTGCCCGCAGTTTGAGCAGATGTGCACGCTCATGTTCTCGATGATGCCCAGCACCGGTACCGCCACTTTCTCGAACATCCTCAGTCCCTTGCGGGCATCGGCAAGGGCGATGTCCTGCGGGGTGGTTACGATCACCGCTCCGGCGACCGGCACGCGCTGTGCGAGTGTGAGCTGGATGTCGCCGGTGCCCGGGGGCATGTCGACCACCAGATAGTCGAGCGCGCCCCACTGGGTCTCCCCGAGCAGCTGCGTGAGCGCCTGCGTCACCATCGGGCCCCGCCACACCATGGGCTGCTCGGCGTCCACGAGAAACCCGATGGACATCGCACTGATGCCATGGCTCACCAGGGGCCGCAGGTGCTTGCCGTCGGCGGACGTTGGGCGCTGGCCGGTCAGCCCGAGCATGAGGGGTTGGCTCGGACCATAGATGTCCGCATCGAGGATACCGACCCGCGCACCCTGTGCAGCCCACGCGAGCGCGAGATTGACCGCGACGGTGGACTTGCCGACGCCGCCCTTGCCGGAGGCCACCGCCACGACGTTGCGGATCTCACCGAGGGGCTTGAGGCTGCGTTGCACGGCGTGGGCGCGGATGTCAGATTGCAGTTCCAAGCTGAGCGGTGCCGCAATTCCAGCCGCCGCGAGCTGGCTGCGCAGGGCGGCCGTGAGCTCCTCCTGGTAGCCACCGACCGGAAATCCCAGCGTCACGCTCGCCGTATAGCCGCCGCCGCTGGCGCGCACCTCGCCGATGGCCTGCGCACGCCCAAGCGTCTCGGCCAGGTAAGGGTCGCTGTAGGCCTCCAGGGCCGCGCGCACCGACTCGACGGTCTGTTCGGAACTCATGTGATAAGGGCGATTGTAGAGCGTCCGCGGACTTGCCGCCCGGGGCGGGGTTCCGTGGCCGGGTCTTGGGCTATGGCATAATCCGTCACAGTTTCGGCCAGCTGGCTCCTTTATAAGACTGCGCGGTGCCAGAAGATTGCGGGGGTGCCGGCTCCGGGAGAGACCGGCGCGAGCCTCGCGCGTTGCTTTGGGCAATCGAATGCGTTGGATACGCGCAGGGGGGCTGCTCCAGACGGAAGGCTGAATGCGCTTTTTTTCGAACTTGCGTGCCGACCGGCTCATTACCGAGATCCGGTCTTCGACCGACCCCGCGAGCCCCGCCACGCAGAAAGCCATTGCGCGGCTGAGGGACGTGGGGGCCACCGCTATTGCACCGGTGTTCGCAGCGCTCCCCGATGCGGACAAGAGCGCGACGCTCGCGCTCGTCGACGTGCTCGCCGGCCTGGTGAACGCCAAGACGTTCCCGCAATTCGTGCGCGGGCTGGTAGAGGGCAGCCCCAGGGTCGTTTCCGGTATCTCCTGGGCACTCACCAGCAGTCGCAACTATCCGCCTAACCTGCTCCTGGAGGCCCTCTCCACCCCGGGCATCTCCAAGCCCGCGGTGCTGGAGGTCATCGCCGCACAGAAGTCACGCTTTGGGGTGCGCGAGCTTCTGAGCGCGGCCTACGGCCAGGAACCCAACGAGAAGGCGGCGCTGTTCCGCATCATCAGCGAGATTGCCGACCGCAGCTCGCTCCCCGAGCTGATCGGCCGCGTGCAGGGCAAGGATCCGATCGCCCGCGTACACATCATCAATACACTGGCGCGCTTTAACACCCCCGAGGTGCAGAACGCGCTGCAGGGGCTCTTGAAGGATCCGAACAAGCTGATCCGCGGAGCGGCACTCTCGGCCATGCAGCGCATGGACGGTCCGATCGACATCGAGCGTGTCTGTGCGCTGCTGCGCGACCCGGAGATCGACGTGCTCAACCGCGCGATCGACGTGGTCATCAAGGCCAACCATCCCGACACGATTCGCTACCTGATCGAGGTGCTGAAGGACGAGAACGAGAACGCGCGCCGCGCCGCGGTCGAGGTGCTGAACGAGGTCGGTAACGCCGCCTCGGTGAAGTACCTGCTCGCCTCGCTCAAGGACAGCGACTGGTGGGTACGTAGCCGCGCGGCGGATGCGCTCGGCAAGATCGGCGGCCCGAAGGTGATCGAGGCCGTACTGCAGCTGGTGCGCGATAAGGACGAGGACATCCGCCGCGCCGCGATCGAGATCCTCAACCAGACCAAGGACGAGCGCGCGGTGGACTCACTCATCCAGGCGACGCGCGATAGCGACTGGTGGGTGAGCGAGCGCGCCGTGGACGCGCTCGCCGAGATCGGCAGCAAACGTGCGCTGCCGCGCCTGATGGAGATGCTGCAGGCTCCCAATCCCGGCAAGGCGACGCCCATCGTGGTACGGGCGCTCGGCAAACTCGGCGACGCCAAGATGGTCGACACGCTGCTGCCCTTGATCGGCCGGCCCGAGCGCGAGATCCGCATCGAGGCCATCCAGGCGCTCTCGCGCGTGGCCGACGAGAACCGCGCCGAGCAGGTGCGCTCGCAGCTGCAGGCCCAGGTGTCCTCGCCCGACCAGACGATCTCGCGCATGGCGGCAGCGGCGGTGAGCGAGCTGAACAACCGCATCGCCGGCATCACCCAGCTCGGCAGCGGTGCGACACCGCTCCCCTCGACGCCGGCGGCCGCCGGCGTGCGCCCGCCGCAGCCGGTGCAGCCCGAGCCCACCCGGACGCAGGTCATCTCCGGGCAGACCACCCGCGGGGGCGAAGGGCTGCCACGCCTGGATATCTCGACTCTCAAGCCCGGCGATATCATCGAGGGCCGCTACAAGTACATCGATCGCATCGGTCGCGGTGCGTTCGGCACCGTACTGCTGATGGAGGACACCGTCGTCGATGAGCGCCTCATCCTCAAGTTCCTGAATCCGAACGTGTCGGAGGACGAGGAAGTGATGAAGCGCTTCGTGCACGAGCTGCGCTACTCGCGCAAGATCACGCACAAGAACGTCATCCGCATCTACGACTTCCTGTACATCCAGTCGAACTACGCGATCTCCATGGAGTACTTCCCCTCGCATACGCTCGGGAGCGAGGTGGTCAACGAGAAGCCGGTCGAGCTCAAGCGCGCCGTGGGATTCGGGATCGACATCTGCACCGGCATGACCGTGGCGCACCAGGTCGGTATCGTGCACCGCGACCTGAAGCCTGCGAACGTGCTGATCAACCAGGAGGGGCTGCTGAAGATCGTGGACTTCGGGGTGGCGGCGGCACAGCGCGAGGGCGATACGCAGCTCACCAAGACCGGCTACGTCATCGGCTCACCGAAATACATGGCGCCCGAGCAGATTCTCGGCAAGAAGGTCGATGAGCGGGCGGACATCTACGCCCTCGGCGTCATGCTCTACGAGATGCTGACGGGCGTTCCGCCCTACACACGCGGCGACCACATGTCGGTCATGTACCAGCACGTGCAGGGCAAGGCGCGTAACCCCCAGGAGATCAACCCCAACCTGCCGCCCGGGCTCTCGGACCTCGTCGTGAAAGCCATGGCGGTCGATAAGACCAAGCGCTACCAGAGCATGCCCGAGCTCAGTGCCGCGCTCGAGCGCTACCGCAACTGACGCACTGCAGCAGGGGGCGGGAACGAAGGTATGCGGCCAAGCGGAGCCGCGCCTTGCGAAAGTTCGTGCGTTAGGTCAAATTTCCGCGTTCAAGTTGTTGATCTCAAAGCCCAAAGCGGGCAAAACAGCTGATGGAAAATCTCCTTTAGGAGCAGTGGCTTGGCGCGCATTGATGCGTTCTTGAAGCTGGGTACCCAGCAGGGGTGCTCGGACGTACACCTGGCCGTCGGCGTGCCGCCCATGTTGCGCATGCACGGGGACCTCATGCCGATCAAATTCCGCGAGCTGCGCGCTGTGGAGCTCGAGGGGTATATCGGGGAGATTCTCACTCACTCGCAGAATGAGCACTTCACCAAGGGGAACGACCTGGACTTCTCCTACGTGTCCGCCGAGGGTGGGCGTTTCCGCGTCAACGTGTTCCGCAAGGACACCGGTGTCGGGGCCACCTTCCGCTCTATTCCCTCGGCCGTGCCGACGCTCGAGAAGCTGGCGCTGCCGCCTGTGGTCACCAAGCTGTGCGACTTCCACCAGGGCATGGTGCTGGTGACAGGCTCGACCGGCACCGGCAAGTCGACCACGCTCGCGGCCATGATCGATCACCTCAATCAGAACCGTAAGCTCAACATCATCAGCCTCGAGGATCCGATCGAGTTCGTGCACCCGAGCAAGAGCAGCCAGGTGATACAGCGCGAGCTCGGCACGCACATTCCGAGCTTTGCGGAAGGGGTGCGCGCGGCGATGCGCGAGGATCCCGACGTCATTTTGGTGGGTGAGTTGCGCGATGCCGAGACCATCTCCATGGCAATGATGGCCGCGGAGACCGGTCACCTGGTGCTCGGCACCCTGCACACCACCGGTGCGGTAAAGACCATCGACCGCATCATCGACGCGCTGCCGGTGGAAGAGCGCGAGCAGACCAAGAGCTTCCTGGCGCAGAGCCTGCTCGCGGTGGTGACCCAGGTGCTGGTGAAGACCACCGACGGCCACGGGCGCAAGGCGGTCTGCGAGGTCTTGGTGATGACCAAAGCCATCGCCAAGCTCATCCAGACTGACCAGACCCACCAGATTCCGACCCAGCTGCAGATGGGGCGCGACCTCGGCATGCAGCTGTTGGATCAGGCCCTGCTCGCTGCCATCACAGCGCGCACGGTCGACCCGGACGATGCCTATGTCTACGCCTCGGAGAAGCGCGCGTTCCAGAAGTACGTTACCGACACCAGCATGCTGCCGAAGCTCGACGCCACCGGGACCGTGGCCAGTCCTGTGGCGAATTCCGCCTCCTGAAGGACCCCGGCGCATGGCACAGGTCGACCCCCTGCTTATCGAGGTGCTGGAGAAGCGCGGCTCGGACCTGCACTTCATCGCCGGGGACCCGCCGCGCATCCGCCTGTACGGCGATCTCTCGGCGCTCAAGCCCGACAAGCTCGCCGCAGAATTCGTCAAGCAGTCGCTCTACGAGATCATGCCCAAGACCGCGCTCGATCGCTTCGAATCGAAGGACGGCGCGGATTTCGCCTATACGCTCGAGGGTCGCGCGCGCTTCCGGGTCAACGTCATGCGCCAGCTGAATGGCATGGGGGCGGTGTTCCGCGCCATCCCTTCCAAGGCGCTCACGCTCGATGAGCTGAAGATGCCCGAAGCGGTACGGCAGATGTGCCGCGCCAACAACGGCCTGATCCTGGTGACCGGCAAGACCGGCTCGGGCAAGTCGACCACTCTGGCTGCCATGATCGATGACATCAATCGGCGGATTAAAGGTCACATTCTCACCGTCGAGGATCCGATCGAGTTCGTGCACGTGCGCAAGAACTGTCTCATCAGTCAGCGCGAGATCGGCGTGCACAGTCCGAGCTTCGCAGCTGCGGTGATGTCCGCGCTGCGCGAGGACCCGGACGTGATCCTGGTCGGCGAGTTGCGCGATCTGGAGACCATGAGCATCGCGGTCACTGCCGCCGAGATGGGCATTCTCGTCATGGGCACGCTGCACACCAACGGCGCGGCGCCGACCGTCGATCGCATGGTCAACGTGTTCCCTTCCGACAAGCAGTCGCACGTGCGCACCATGCTCTCCACCTCGCTGCGCGGGGTGGTGTCGCAGCAGCTGCTGCAGTGTGCCGACAAGCAGGGACGCGTCGCGGCGCTGGAGATCCTGGTGAACACCTCCGCCGCCTCCAACCTCATCCGCCAGGGCAAGCTCGACCAGCTCGAGAACACTATGCAGGCCGGCGGTCAGTTCGGCATGCGCACCATGGACACCGCGATCCAACAGCTGCTCGATTCGCGGCAGATCACCGGCAAAGAGGCCTACAAGAAAGCCATCAACAAGGCCAAATTCGAGCCGGTCAAGGACGCTGGCTGATACGCCACGCCGGAGCGCGCGCAGCGCGCGCTTGGGGCGCCGGCACCTGTGTAAACTAGTGCCGATGATCCGCAAGATCTTCGTCACCACGGCGCTCCCCTACGCCAACGGTCCGTTCCACATCGGCCACATCATGGAGTACATCCAGGCGGACATCTGGGTGCGCTTCCAGCGCATGCAGGGGCACGAGCTGCACTTCGTCGGTGCCGACGATGCGCATGGCGCACCCATCATGCTCAAGGCTGAAAGCGAGGGGCTGACGCCGCAGCAGCTCGTGGCGCAGGTGGCTGCGGGCAGGCCCCGCTATCTCGAGGGCTTTCACATCAGCTTCGATCACTGGCACTCCACCGACTCCCCGGAGAACACCGAGCTGTCGCAGGATGTGTACGCGCGCCTGAAAGCCGCCGGACTCATCTACAAGAAATCCGTCGAGCAGTTCTACGATCCGGTGAAGGGCATGTTCCTGCCGGATCGCTACATCAAGGGCGAGTGCCCAAACTGCCACTCCAAGGACCAGTACGGGGATGCGTGCGAGGTGTGCAGCACCGTGTACGCGCCCACCGACCTCATCAACCCCTATTCCACGCTCACCGGCGCGAGGCCCGTGCTGAAAGCCTCTGAGCACCTCTTCTTCCAGCTGTCTGCGCCGCGATGCGTCGCGTTCCTGAAGGAGTGGCTGGAGACTCCCGGGAGGTTGCAGCCGCAGGTCCTCAACAAGGCACGCGAGTGGCTTGTAGGGAGCGGTGAGCAGGGCCTGAGCGACTGGGACATCTCGCGTGATGCGCCCTATTTCGGCATCCCCATCCCGGATGCTCCCGGCAAGTACTTCTACGTGTGGCTGGATGCGCCCATCGGCTATCTGGCCTCGCTCAAGAGCTACTTCGAGAGCGGCCAGGCGCGCGCGCACGGTGAGCCGCGCAGCTTCGAGCAGTTCCTGGCGGCGCCCGATACCGAGCAGATCCACTTCATCGGCAAGGACATCATCTACTTCCACACGCTGTTCTGGCCGGCGATGCTGAAGTTCGCCGGTCCCCCGTACAAGGTGCCGAACCACGTGTACGTGCACGGCTTCATCACGGTGTCCGGGGAAAAGATGTCCAAGTCGCGTGGCACGGGTATCAGTCCGCTGCGCTATCTCGAGCTCGGCATGGATCCTGAGTGGCTGCGCTACTACATCGCCGCCAAGCTCAACGGGAGTGTCGAGGACCTCGATTTCAATCCCGACGACTTTGTCGCGCGCGTCAACAGCGATCTCATCGGCAAGTACGTCAATATCGCCAGCCGCGCAGCGAACTTCATCACCCGGCATTTCAACGGCGAGCTGCGCTACGCCGACGATACATCAGCCCTGGATGAGGCCATCGGGCGTGTCAGCGCTGCCGTACGCGAGGCCTACGAAGCGCGCGAGTTCGGCCGGGCGCTCAGGGAGTGCATGGGGTTTGCGGACTGGATCAACCAGTCCTTCGACGCCGCGCGGCCGTGGGTGCTCGCCAAGGATGCCTCCATGGCGGGGGATCTGCAGGATGTGTGTTCGCGTGCGCTGTACGCATTCAAAGTGTTGTCGGTGCTGCTGGCGCCGGTTCTGCCGCAGCTCGCCGATCAGGTTGCACGGCAGCTGCTCGGCCTCGAGCGGGGATTTCGCTGGAGCGATGTCTCGGTGCGGCCCGAACGGATCAATCCTTACCAACATCTCATGAAACGCGTGGACCCCAAACAGCTTGATGCACTCTTTGATGTCGAGGAGCACCCCGCGCCTCCCCGGAAGGCCACGGGCGCGACCTCCGGCCCCATACCCGTCGCGCAGTCGGTGTCGAACGCTGCCGTAACCGCAGCGGTCCCTGCCGCAACCCTCTCCATCGAGGAGTTCAAACGGATCGACCTGCGCGTCGCGCGCATCCTCGATGCGCAAGTGGTTGCCGGCGCCGACAAGCTGCTGAAACTCACTCTCGATCTGGGTTCCGGCACCCGCACAGTATTTGCCGGAATCAAGTCCGCGTACGACCCGGCCGCCCTCACCGGCAGGCTCACCGTGGTAGTCGCAAACCTCGCCCCGCGCAAAATGAAGTTCGGGGTCTCCGAGGGCATGGTGCTCGCGGCCAGCGGCGAGGCGCCGGGCCTGTACCTGCTGTCCCCTGACTCCGGGGCGACCCCGGGGATGCGCATCACCTGAGCTGCGCCCATGCCCAACGCGCAAGAAATCGATGCGCTTCTGCCGCAGACGCAGTGCACACGCTGCGGCTACAGCGGCTGCCGCCCGTATGCCGAAGCGATCATCGCCGGCGCTGCGAACATCAACCAGTGCCCGCCGGGCGGCGCGCGCACGATCGCTGCACTTGCCGCACTGCTTTATCGTCCGGCGTTGCCCTTGAATCCTGCCAACGGCCTCGAGGGCCCGTTGCTGGTGGCGCAGATCGATGAGGACGCCTGTATCGGCTGCGCCAAGTGCCTGCCGCCCTGCCCGGTCGATGCCATCCTGGGCGCGCAGCGGCAGATCCATACCGTCATCCTGGCGCTGTGCACCGGATGCGAGCTGTGCGTGGCTCCCTGCCCGGTCGACTGCATCACGATGGTTGCGCGCGCGCGCCTGCCGCAGGCTCCGCCTGCGCCCTCGCCGCAGGAGAATCTCGATCGCTTCAGCGCGCACGCCGCACGGCTCAGCGCGCGCGAGCGCGAGCGTGCTGCGCTACTGAGCGAGCGCAAGCAGGCCGCACGTTCCGCAGGTGCGCCGGGAGGCTGAGGGCACGCATGCACGCCGCCACGCGCCGCGCGATCTACCGCCGACTGCAGGCCGCAAACCCGGCACCGACCACCGAGCTCCTGCACAGCACGCCCTTCGAGCTGCTGGTTGCCGTGATGCTCTCGGCACATACCACCGACCGCAGCGTCAATGCCGCCACACGCAAGCTGTTCCCCGTGGCCAACACACCCGCTGCGATCCTCGCGCTCGGGGTGGAGCGCGTGAAGCCTTACATCAAGCCGGTGGGTCTATACAACACCAAGGCCAACCATCTCGTGGGCCTGGCACGACAGCTGATCGAACGCCACGGCGGGGAGGTGCCGGCGGACCGCGCGGCACTCGAGGCGCTGCCCGGCGTCGGGCGCAAGACCGCGAGCATCATTCTCAACATGGTGTTCGACCAGGTGGAGATCGCGGTCGACACCCACATCTTCAGGGTCGCCAACCGCACCGGACTTGCGCCCGGGCGCACACCGCGCGAGGTGGAAGATGCGCTCACGGCCAACACGCCGCCGGAGTACAGGAAGGATGCGCACCACTGGCTGCTGCTGCACGGGCGCTACGTGTGTAAGGCGCGCTCGCCGGCGTGCCCGAAGTGCATCATCCGCGATCTGTGCGAGTATCCGCACAAGACACCCGCGCGCGCCTCACCCGCAAAACCGATGCGTCCGGTGCGCCGCCGCCGCGCGCCGCGCTGACGCGCGAGCTGCGCCGAGTGTCGGCGCACCGCAGCGTCACTTCTTCGGCAGGTACAGATCCGTGAGCGTCCCTTCGAATGCCTCTGCCGCGCCTGCGATGGTCTCGGTGAGCGTCGGATGCGGGTGTATCGTGAGGGCGATGTCGGCGGCGTCGCAGCCGTTCTCGATCGCCAGCGCGATCTCGCTTATGAGCTCCCCGGCGTTGCTGCCGACGATCCCGCCCCCCAGCACGCGGTGGCTCTCCGGATCGAACAGCAGCTTCGTGAGGCCCTCCTCGCGGCCGAGTGACAGCGAGCGGCCGTTGGCCACCCACGGGAACGCGCCCTTCTTGAAGGCGGTCCCCGCCGCACGCGCCTCGGTCTCGGTCAGCCCCACCCACGCGACTTCAGGATCGGTGTAAGCCACCGAGGGAATGACGCGCCAGTCCGCGGCACGCTTGAGCCCCGCGGCGACTTCGGCGGCAACCTTCCCCTCGTGCATGGCCTTGTGCGCCAGCATCGGCGGGGCGGCGATGTCGCCGATCGCGAAGATGTGCGGCACGTTGGTGCGCATCTGCTTGTCCACCGGAATGAAGCCGCGCTCTGAAACCTTGATGCCGGCGAGCTCGGCGCCGATCGCCTTGCCATTGGGCACACGGCCAACCGCCACCAGCACGCGCTCGAACAGTTGCGGCGCGGGCGCCTTCGCGCCCTCGAAGCTGACGCGCAGTCCGGCAGACTCAGCCTCGATTCCCGCCACCATGGTGGCGAGCAGAATCTTCTGATAGCGCGCCCGGATGCGCCGCTCGAGAGGTCGCACCAGATCCGGATCAACCCCCGGCATGAGCTGCGGTGTGAGCTCCACGACGCTCACGCGGCTGCCGAGCGCATCGTACACACAGGCCATCTCAAGCCCGATGATGCCCCCACCCACCACCAGCAGCGTGCCGGAGTTCTCCGGCAACTCGAGCGCGTCGGTGGAATCGAGTACGCGCGGATCCTGCGCTATCCCCGGCAGGCGCACCGGTTCGGAGCCCGCGGCGATGATGCACTGATCGAAGCGGATGCGCTCCGGGCCGCGCTCGCCCGTCACCTCGATGAGGTTGGCGCTCACGAACCGGCCGCTGCCGCGCACCACCTCCACCTTGCGCTGTTTGGCCAGTACCTTCAGGCCCCCGGTCAGCTTCGCGACCACGGATTGCTTCCAGGCACGCAGCCGTGCGCGGTCGATCTTCGGCGCACCGAAAGCAATGCCGCGCTCGCTCATCTCGGCAGCGTCCTCGATGACCTTCGCGGCATGCAGCAGCGCCTTGGAGGGAATGCAGCCGACGTTGAGGCACACTCCGCCCAAATCCTGCCAGCGCTCCACCAGCGTGACCTTCAGCCCGAGATCGGCCGCGCGGAAGGCAGCGGTGTAGCCGCCCGGACCAGAGCCGAGCACCAGGAGTTGCGTCGTGCGACCAGACTCTCCGGCGGCACGGTCCGCGACCGGCCCACGCGCCGGGGCCGCGCGCGGTGGCTCCCCACCCTCCTGCGCACGCGTGGCGGCAGGCGTGGCAGCACCCGCGCCGCTGCCGGCGGCAGCCGGTGCGGCTGGGGCAGTCGGGGCGGGGGCTGTGGCCGGGGCAGCGGCGCTCGCTGTGGAGGGCGCACCGGCCTCCACGCGCGCGATCAGCGAACCCTTGGAGACCTTGTCGCCGCGTTTGAGCAGGACCTCGGTGATCTTTCCCGCAGCGCTCGCCGGCACGTCCATCGAGGCCTTGTCGGTCTCGAGCGTGACGAGCGGGGTATCCACGTCCACGACATCGCCGGGCTTCACCAGCACGTCGACCACTTCGACATCGGTGAAGTTACCGATGTCGGGGATCGCCAGATCCGCGCTCACGGAACCGCCTCGATGAGGGCGCGCGGCGCGGCGAGCGTTTGGGCAAGCCAGGTGGTGAAGCGTGCCGCCATCGCCCCGTCGATGACGCGATGATCGTACGAAAGCGACAGCGGCAGGATCAGGCGCGGTACGAATGCGCCGTCCTGGTAGACCGGGCGCATGGCCGAACGCGATACGCCCAGGATCGCCACCTCGGGGGCGTTGATGATGGGCGTGAAGGCCGTGCCGCCGATGCCCCCAAGGCTCGAGATCGTGAAGCAACCGCCCTGCATGTCCGCCGGCGGAAGCTTCCCCGCGCGTGCCTTTTCCGAGAGCGCCGCGAGCTGGCGCGCGAGGCCGTAGATGTCCTTGCGGTCCGCATCGCGCACCACCGGCACCACCAGTCCGTTGGGCGTGTCCGCGGCGAAGCCCATGTGCACGTACCGGCGCACGATGAGGTCAGCGCCGCTCGGATCCAACGAACTGTTGAAGCGCGGAAACTCCTGCAGCGCCCTGACACACGCGCGCATGATGAAGGCGAGCGGCGTCAGCTTGACGCCCGCCGCCTGCGCCCGGTCCTTCAGGCTCGCGCGCAGCTGTTCCAACTCGGTGATGTCCGCCTCGTCGAACTGCGTGACGTGCGGAATGTTCACCCAGCTCGCATGCAGCCTGGGACCTGAGATGCGCTGGATGCGCGACAGCGGCTCGAGCACGGTGGGCCCGAACTGTGCGTAGTCGACCGCCGGCACGGCCGGCAACGCCGACTGCGCGGCTGCGGGTGCGGATGCAGCGGCCGGCGCCGCGAGCGCGCCCTTGACGAAGGACTTCACATCATCGTGCGTGACGCGGCCCTTGAAGCCGTGTCCGCTGACCTGCGCGAGATTCACGCCGAGCTCGCGCGCGAACTGGCGTACCGAGGGGCTGGCGTGGGCGCGGGAGAACCCCGGCTCATCGATCGGGGCGAGGTCGCTGCGGTAGGAGGTGGGAGTTCCCAGCAGGGACCGCGGCACAAGGACCGCACCCGGCGGTGCATCCGCCTTGGCCGCCGCCGGCGCGGGCTGCGCTGCGGGCGCGGGCTGCGGTGCGGGCGTGGCCTGCGCAGCGGGCGCCGGCGGGGCGGCGGATGCGGCCGGCGCGGGCGCCTTCGCAGGCGCGCGCGATGCGGATGCAGCGGGCTCCTCATCCGCCTGCGCTGCACCCTCGTGACGGAGCGTGGCGATGAGATCGCCGGTGTTGACCTTGCCGCCCTTGCTGGTATGGATCTTCTCGACCACCCCGCCGGCGGTCGAGGGCACATCCATGGTGGCCTTGTCCGATTCGAGCGTGACGAGCGGGGTGTCTACTGCGACGCTGTCGCCGGGCTTCACGAGGACCTCAATGACCGCCACGTCCTTGAAGTTGCCCATGTCGGGCACGCGCACTTCGGTGAGAGCGCCTGCGGAGTTCATGTCGAGCCTTCAGTCCCTCAGACTTTCCACGGCACGGGTTTGCCGGGATCGACGCCGAGAGACTCGATGGCGCGCCCGACGGTGGCATGGTCAACGCGGCTGTCATCGGCGAGCGCCTTGAGCGCGGCGACGGCGATGTAGTTGCGGTCCATCTCGAAGTGCTGGCGCAGCGCAGCGCGCGAGTCGGAGCGACCATAGCCGTCGGTACCGAGCGTCACGTAACGGCCGCTGACCCACTGCCGGATCTGATCCGGCACGGCGCGCATGTAGTCGGTGGCCGCCACCACCGGCCCCTCACGCCCCTGCAGCATCTGCCGCACGTACGGCAGGCGCGGCGGCTCGCCCGGATGCAACAGATTCCAGCGCTCGCATTCGAGCGCCTCGCGGCGCAGTTCGCTGAAGCTGGTGATCGACAGCACGTCCGCGGGAATGCCGTAGTCGTCCTCGAGGATCTTCGCCGCCGCCAGGCATTCGCGCAGGATGGTGCCCGAGCCGAGCAGCGTTGCGCGCACCATGCCGCGCCCGCCGATCTGCAGCAGGTAACCTCCCGCGAGGATGCCGGCCTCGACCCCTGCGGGCATGGCCGGCTGCAGGTAGTTCTCGTTCATCACCGTGATGTAATAGAAGATGCTCTCCTGCTCCACGAACATGCGGCGCAGGCCGTCGTGCACGATCACCGCCAGCTCGTAGGCATACGCCGGATCGTAGGCGACGCAGTTGGGCACCGTGGTCGCGACCAGCTGGCTGTGGCCGTCCTGGTGCTGCAGTCCCTCGCCTGCGAGGGTGGTGCGCCCGGCCGTGGCCCCCATGAGAAAGCCGCGCGCCTGGATGTCGCCTGCGGCCCAGATGAAATCCCCGACCCGCTGAAAGCCAAACATCGAATAGAAGACGTAGAACGGCACCATGTTGATGCCGTGATTGCTGTAGGCGGTCCCGGCAGCGGTCCACGAGCACAACGAGCCCGCCTCGTTGATGCCCTCTTCGATCATCTGGCCCTTCTTGTCCTCACGGTATGACATGAGGGTCTCGGCGTCCTGCGGCGTGTAGAGCTGGCCCACCGAGGAGTAGATACCGATCTGGCGAAACAGCCCCTCCATGCCGAAGGTGCGCGCTTCGTCGGGCACAATCGGCACAATGTTGCGGCCGATGTTCTTGTCCTTGAGAAGCGCCGTGAGCAGTCGCACGAACGCCATGGTGGTGGAGATCTCGCGCTCACCGGTGCCTTCAAGGAGCGAGGCGAACGCCTGCAGCGGCGGGATCACCAGCGGCGGGGCGGTGCGGCGGCGCGTGGGCAGGAAGCCCCCGAGCGCAGCCCGCCTTGCCATGAGATAACGCGCCTCCTCGGAGGCCGCCTCAGGCTTTACGAACGGCAGCGCATCGAGGTCCTCATCGCGCACCGGGATGTTGAATCGGTCCCGGAAAACGCGCAGGTCATCCTCGGAGAGCTTCTTCTGCTGGTGCGCGACCATCTGGCCCTCGCCTCCCTTGCCGAGACCGAAGCCCTTCACGGTCTTGGCGAGAATGACCGTCGGCTGGCCCTTGTGACTCATGGCGGCCGCGTACGCTGCGTACACCTTGAGCGGATCGTGGCCGCCGCGGTTCAGCCGCCAGATCTCATCGTCGGACATGTTGGCGACCATCGCCTTGAGCTCGGGGTATTTGCCGAAGAAATGCTCGCGCGTATAAGCCCCGCCCTTGGCCTTGAAGTTCTGGTACTCCCCGTCGACACTCTCCTCCATCACGCGGCGCAATAGGCCCAGGTGGTCGCGTGCCAACAGCGGATCCCAGCGCGATCCCCACAGCACCTTGATGACATTCCAGCCGGCACCGAGGAAGGCGGCCTCGAGCTCCTGGATGATCTTGCCGTTGCCGCGCACCGGGCCATCGAGCCGCTGCAGGTTGCAGTTGATGACGAAGATGAGGTTGTCGAGTCCCTCGCGCACCGGCATGGTGAGAGCCCCCATGGATTCCGGCTCGTCCATCTCCCCGTCCCCCAGGAACGCCCACACCTTCTGGTCCGAGGGCCTCACCAGCCCGCGGTGCTCGAGGTAGCGGGTGAAGCGCGCCTGGAAGATCGCCGTCATCGGACCTAAGCCCATGGACACGGTCGGAAACTGCCAGAAGTCGGGCATGAGCCACGGATGCGGATACGACGAAAGCCCCACGCCCGGGCCGCCGGCCTCCTGGCGGAAGTGCCGCAGCTGCTCCTCGCTCAGGCGTCCCTCGAGAAAGGCACGCCCGTAGATACCAGGGGAGGAGTGTCCCTGGATGAATACCATGTCCCCTGGGTGCTGCTCGGAGGGCGCGCGCCACACGTGATTGAAGCCGACCTCATAGAGGGTCGCCGAGGATGCGTAGCTCGCGAGGTGACCGCCGTACTCGGTGGACTTGCGATTCGCCAGCAGCACCATGGCCAGCGCATTCCAGCGGATGTAGGCCTCGATGCGCCGCTCGAGCGCGCGGTTACCCGGGTACTCCGGCTCCCGCCCGGTTGGAATACTGTTGACGTACGCGGTGTTGGGCTTGAACGGCAGATAGGCGCCGCTGCGGCGCGTGTAGTCGATCAGGCGCTCGAGCAGATAGTGCGCGCGCTCGGGGCCGTGGATCTTCAGCACCGAGTCGATCGATTCGAGCCACTCGCGTGTCTCGACCGGATCGAGATCTTCAAGCTTGGGCGGTTCGGTCATGTGATCTGCTAGCGGCGCGCGCGATCCTTGCACCAGCGCCGCGGTCGCGGACTTTCCAGTCGCGCGCGTGTTGTGCCGCGTCGCGTTAGAATGAGCAATGATGGCGAGCAGCGGCGGGTAAAGCAAGTGAGGTCCGCAGGCTTGAGCGCTCGCGGGCGCATCCTGCTACCCGGTGCGCACGCTCCGGCCATCATCAGCGCTCGCTCCGCCAGCGCCGAGGAACTCGACGCAGTGCTCGCCATCGTGGCGCCTCCTGCGAGCGCCGCCGCGTTCCGCGGCCTTCCTGAAAGCGGGCGCTGGCGGCAGCTCGACGCGCGCAGCCCGGCGCGCGCAGGTACGGTGCGCAGCACCGTGCTCAGCAATCCCCGCCATACGCTCGCAGTGCTCGGGTACCTCGGGCGCGATGCCAGCGCCTTCGAGCGGCTCGCGCTCGCCGGGCGCATGCTGAAGGAGGCGGCCGCGCGCGCACCGGAGGTGGTGGCACTCGCCGCCCCCGGCAGCGCAAGCACCGCGCGCCAGGGGCTCGAGGCGTTGCTCGCCGCCGCGCTCGCACAGGCCTTCGCGCTGCCCAGCTTTCGGGCGCCCGCGCGCGAGGAGCGCCACATCCGGCGCATCGTGCTGCTGGGCGATACACGCATCGATACCCGTTACGGCGCAGCCGTGGCGCGCGGCACAAATCTGGCGCGCTGGCTGACGGCACTGCCACCGAACGTTCTCGACGCGCGCGGCTACCGGCAGGCCATCACGAATCTGGCGCGCCGGCATGCACTGGCGCTGCGCTGGTGGGATGAGCGCACGCTGCGCCGCGCCGGCGCGCATGCATTTCTCGCCGTGGCGGCCGGCAACGCCGAGGGCGGTGCCGGAATCGCGCACCTGCGGTACCGTCCGGCGCGCGCGCGCGGCGCGCGCCCCGACGTCGCGCTGATCGGCAAGGGGATCGTGTTCGACACCGGGGGAGTCAACCTCAAGACCCACCGCTCGATGCTCGACATGCACACCGACATGGCCGGCAGCGCCGTGGCGCTCGCGACATTGATCGCGCTCGCGGAGCTGCGCGCCCCGTTCGCGGCGGATGCCTGGCTGGCGATCACCGAGAACCACATCGGCCCGCGTGCCTACCGGCCGCAGGAAGTGGTGCGCGCGGCAAACGGCGTAACCATCCAGATCATCCACACCGACGCGGAGGGACGCATGGTGCTCGCCGACACCCTCGCGCTCGCTGCGCGCACCCGCCCACGCCTGATGATCGACTTTGCGACTCTGACGGGCGCCTGCGTGTACGCGCTCACCGAGCGCATGAGCGGGGTGTTCAGCAACCGCCCCGCCCTCGCTGCGCAGCTCACCGAGGCGGGACGGCTGAGCGGGGAACGCGTGTGGGGCTTTCCGTTCGAGTCGGACTACGATGCCGAGCTCGAGAGCAAGGTCGCCGACATCGTGCAGTGCGCCCTCGACGGCAAGGGCGATCACATCCTCGCGACGCGCTTCCTCGCGCGTTTCGTGCCCGAAGAGATCCCGTGGGCGCACGTCGATCTGTCCTCGGCCACGCGCAGCGGGGGTCTGGGGCACATCGCCACCGACGTCACCGGGTTCGGCGTACGCCTGGCGCTGCAGCTGCTCTTGCGGCAGAACGTGCTGCAGCGCCTGGAGCCGGCCAGGTGAGCGCGCTCGTTATCCGCCGCCCGGACGACTGGCACGTACACCTGCGCGACGGTGCGGCGCTCGCCGCCGTGCTGCCGTTCACCGCCGCGCGTTTCGCACGCGCCATCGTGATGCCGAACCTGACCCCGCCGGTCACCACCACGGCCGCAGCGCTCGCCTATCGCGAGCGCATCCTTGCGGCATTGCCGCCGGGGGCGCAGTTCGAGCCGCTCATGACGCTGTATCTCACGGACGGCACGCCAGCAGAGGAAATCACGCGCGCCCGTGCCGCCGGCGTGATCGGATGCAAGCTGTATCCGGCTGGCGCCACGACGCACTCCGATGCAGGTGTCACCGACGTGCGGCGCATCGAGGCGGTGCTCGCGCGCATGGCCGAAGTGGGCATGGTGCTCGAGGTGCACGGTGAGGTCACCGACCCGGCGGTCGACGTCTTCGACCGCGAGGCACGCTTCATCGAGCAGGTGCTCGCCCCCTTGAGCGAACGCCATCCGCGATTGCGCATCGTCTTCGAGCACATCACCACGCGCGCCGCCCTCGATTTCGTGCTCACCGCGCGTGCCGGCGTGGCGGCGACCGTGACGCCGCAGCACCTGCTGATGAACCGCAACGCCCTGTTCGCCGGCGGTCTGCGCCCGCATCATTACTGCCTGCCGGTGCTCAAGGCCGAAGAGCACCGCGCAGCCCTCGTCGCCGCGGTGGCGCGCGGCAGTCCGCGGCTGTTCCTCGGGACCGACAGCGCACCGCACGCGCGCGCGGCGAAGGAGGCCTCCTGCGGCTGTGCCGGAATCTTCTCCGCGCATGCGGGCATCGAGCTGTACGCGGAAGTGTTTGCCGACGCCGGTGCCATCGGGCAGCTCGAGGAGTTCGCCGCCGGGCACGGCGCAGATTTCTACGGCCTGCCGCGTAACAAGGGAACGATTACCCTGGAGCCGCAACCCTGGGAGGTACCGGCGCGTTATGCGTTCGGGGATGAGGAACTCGTGCCGCTGCGTGCCGGCGAGCGCATTGGCTGGCGTGTGCGCGCATGAGCGAGCCGCCGCAAGGGGGTGAGTCGTGCGCCGCACCGCCTGGTGCGCTCATGGCACGGCGCTTCCGCGGCTACCTGCCGGTCGCGATCGATGTGGAGACCGGCGGCTTTCATGCCGCCACGGATGCACTGCTGGAGATCGCGGCGGTGCTCATCGACATGGACGCCGCGGGTAACCTGCAGCGCGGGGCCACACACCACTTCCACGTGCAGCCCTTTGAGGGCGGCCGGCTCGATCCGGCGGCGCTCACGATCACGGGCATCGATCCGCACCATCCGCTGCGTCCGGCGCTCCCCGAGCGCGACGCGCTGCAGCGGATATTCCGCGAGATCCGTCACGCGGTGCGCGCCTGCGGCTGTCGGCGCGCGATCCTCGTGGGACACAACGCCGCCTTCGACCTGGGCTTCCTCAATGCCGCCGTCGCACGCGCTGGCGTCAAGCGCAACCCCTTTCACCCCTTCTCCTGTTTCGACACCGCGACGCTCGCCGGAGCTGCGCTCGGGCAGACGGTGCTCGCGAAGGCCGTGACGGTCGCCGGGCTCGAGTGGGACTCGGACAACGCGCACAACGCCCGCTACGATGCCGAGCGCAGTGCCGAAATATTCTGCCTGGTGTGTAATCGCCTGCGCGACAGCCACCTCGCCGCCGAGGAGCGCGCACGCGAGCTGGGCTGGCTCAGCAGTACCGCCGAGCCGGCACCCGATGAACCGCCGGAGGCGGAGATTCCGCCTCTTTAAAATGTCTGCTCAGGGAAAGCGGCGCACCGATTGCGCGCCGCCGGAACTCACTTCGCCGCGCCCACCTCGGTCACCAGCCTGCGCAGCTCGCCGCTCTTGTACATCTCGAGCGCGATGTCGCAGCCGCCGATGAGCTCGCCGTTCACGTACAGCTGCGGGTAGGTCGGCCAGTTGGAATAGCGCTTGAGCGCCTCACGCAACTCCGGCTCTTCGAAAATGTTGACGTGCCTGAACTCTGCCCCCACGGCGCGCAGCGCCGCGACCGTCTGCGCGGAAAACCCGCACTGCGGGAAATCCGGTGTGCCCTTCATGAACAGCACCACCGGGCTTGAGCCCAGTTCCGCCTTGATTCTTTCCACCGCTTCCATTGTCACTACCTCTTAAGTGTCCGCCGCTCGCTCAACCGCGTAAGCAGCTGCCATTGCTCCGCGGGGCTCATCGCCATCCAGCGTCCGATCTCTTCGCCCGTGCGCAGGCAGCCGATGCAGAACCCCTGCGCGTCGAGGCAGCAGACGTTGATGCACGGGGACGGCGGACGTTCCGCTCGCTCCGTCGGCGTGGATCCAGGCACGTTCAAAATTCGCTTCCGCGCCGCGGCGCGAGCCATGCGCCGGTCTTCCGCGTGCGTTGAATTATGCGGGTGCCTCGCCTATTCTTCAAACGCCCGCAGGTCCTCTGCCCCCATACAAACAATAACTTGGAGATCTAAAGCCATGAATCCCTTGAACAACCACCGGCAGTCCCTGATTCTCGGCATCATTATCGCGCTGGTGCTTGCGGTGCTGATCGGCGGCACCCACTTCTATGAACTCGGCCTGGCGCGCTGGTTCCACATCGTCTCGGGAGTATTCTGGATCGGCCTGCTTTACTACTTCAACGTCGCGCAGACGCCTGCGCTGGCGGATGCGGCGGCGGATAAAGGCGGTCCGGGCGGGGCGGGTATCACCAAGTACGTGGCCCCGCGTGCGTTGTTCTGGTTCCGCTGGACTGCGCTCGCCACCTGGGTCGGCGGCGCGTGGCTGCTCGCCCGGGCGGGGAATTTCATCGGTGCCTTCACGCTCGGCGCGGTTCCAGGTTCCTCGCCGCAGGGCTACCTGCTCACCATCGGCATCGGCGCCTGGCTCGGCACCATCATGCTGCTCAACGTCTGGGTGCTGATCTGGCCAAACCAGAAAAAGATTCTCGGGATCGTGGCCGCCACTGACGCCGAGAAGGCGAAGGCGCGCAAAGTCGCCGGCATGGCATCGCGCGTGAACTTCGTGCTGTCGGTTCCGATGCTCATGTGCATGGCCGGCGCCAGCCACGGACTGCCGTTCATCGGCCGCTAACGCCGGCAGGCCGCGCCGTGCCCGAGCTTCCGAGCGATCTAGGCACCCAGGTCGAGGCCGCGCTGCGCGAGGACATCGGCGGCGGAGATGTAACGGCGGCACTGGTACCGGCGGCTCAGCAAGTGCACGGCAGCTGCATCACGCGCGAGGACGCCGTGCTGTGCGGCTGCGCGTGGGCACAGGAGACCTTCCGCCGGATCGATCCCAGGGTGCAGCTCACCTGGCACGCGCGCGATGGTGATCAGCTGCGCGCCAGGCAGACCGTCTTCGAGATCGCAGGTCCGGCGCGGCCGGTGCTTACCGGGGAGCGCACGGCGCTCAACTTCCTGCAGCTGCTTTCCGCCACGGCGAGCGCGACGCGACGCTTCGTGGATGCGCTGGCCGGCACGCAGTGCCGCGTTCTCGATACGCGCAAGACGCTGCCCGGGCTGCGCAGTGCGCAGAAGTACGCAGTGCGCTGCGGCGGCGGCGACAACCATCGCATGGGCCTCTACGACCGCGTGCTCATCAAGGAAAATCACATCGCCGCCGCCGGCTCGATCACCGGCGCGATTGAGGCAGCACGGCGCAACGCCCCGAACGTCACCGTCGAGATCGAGGTCGAGACGCTTGGGGAACTGGCGGAAGCGCTCAATGCCGCCCCCGACATCGTGATGCTGGATGACTTCAGCCTGAAGGACCTGCAGGCTGCGGTGAACCTCAACCGCGAGCGTGGTGCAGGCGTGAAGCTCGAAGCCTCGGGCAGCGTATCGCTGGATAACGTGCGCGCGATCGCCGTGACCGGGGTGGATTACGTGTCGGTCGGGAGCCTCACCAAGCACGTCCACGCGGTCGACCTGTCCATGCGGCTCGACTTCAGTAGAGGATAATTTAACGATGCACAGAGCACTCGCGCGCCTCGCGCCCCTGACCTTGCTTGCACTAGCGGCCGCGGCGCAGCCGCAAACCATCCCCGCCCCGGATGTCCCGGACCCGATCAAGGCGCCGCCGGGCGAGCGGGTCGTCCTGAGGACGCAAGCCTCGGGCGTGCAGATCTACGTGTGCGGGCACGCCGCAGACGGCGCTGCGCAATGGACGCTCAAGGCGCCCGAGGCCATGCTGCACGACGGCGCGGGAAACCTCGTCGGGCATCATTCGGCGGGCCCTACCTGGACGTACAAGGACGGCAGCGCGGTCACCGGCAAGGCGGTCGCCCACCTCGACGCACTCGACCCGGGCGCCATCCCGTGGCTGCGCGTAGAGGTCACGAGCCACGCCGGCAAGGGCCTGTTCGAGCACGTCACGACCGTGCAGCGGATTCGTACGCGCGGCGGCGAGCCTCCGCAGGCCGCCTCGTGCACTCCCGCCAACCAGTACGAGGAGTCGCGCGTGCCCTACAGCGCGGACTACTATTTCTATGCGCCGGAGCCCGCAGCAGCCCCCTGAGGCGCGCCCACTCGCACTACGTCGGACTGGCAGCACCTCCGCTTGCACTGCCCCCGCTTTGCGAGGGCCACTCAGAGAATGCGAGGAAGTAGATGAAAATGAGATTGATCAATGGCAGCAGGATGAGCAGGCTGAGCCACGGTGAATAGCCGATGCGCGCGCACAGGCGCCAGAACGGCACGACTGCAATGACGGCGACGATGATCCAGGACACCCCGAACCCGTGATAGAACATGACGGCTCTCCCCTGAGCATGTTGTGATGGCGTGTGTCGCAGCCCCGGTCGTGTACTTGTGGTTCCGTGGCCCGATGCTTATAAATGACCCTTCCATTGTACTGCGTCGAGTCGGCAAGGACTAACCGGGCGCGGAGTGGTTCTGCGATCTGACCTTAAGTGGCGGCGCGCAGCTGACTCCCCTGAAAAACCACACCAGGGGCAAGCATCACGGCAACGTCCGTGCACAGCCTCGCTCCTCGTCTCCACCCGCACCATCCAGGTCGGCCGGCTGTTGGGGAAGCCAACCGCTCACGCCACGCTCGAAGTACCTCGAGCGCGCGCGGCACGCGGCAGGCTCTAGTGGCCGGTGGGCGCCGGGGTATTCGCAGGCTCGGACTCGCTCGCAGCTCGCGGCGGCGGGCCGGGTCCACCGGCAGGTGGTCCCGGCGGGCGCATATCGTCGCGGCCGTCCATGCGCGGAGCGAACCGCGGCCCGCCGTCCCACGGACAGTGCATCCCGCCGTGCATGCGCGCGAATCCACGATGGCCGCCGTGGGCCGCGGCGAATATCGCGCCCAGTACGACCAGAGCGGCGAGAGTGAACGCCCAGAATCCCAGGAATCTGCCGAAGGTGCGCAGATTCCCCTGGGAACGCTCGGCCAGGTACCACACGAAATAGCCGGCGACGGTCAGCGCGGTCGCCGGAAGCAAAGCTAGAAAATAGATCACGAGTCGTACCCGCAGTGTTGGTCAGCCTGGGGCGATCTTACCCCGCGCGCCCGCTCGGCGCTCTCACGCGACCGCTGACTTCACCACGCGCTGTGGCTGGGAGACCCCGTAGCCCTGCGCGTAGTCGACGCCCAGGCTGGTCAGCATCTGGATGATCTCGGCGTTCTCGGCGAACTCGGCAATGGTCTTCTTGCCCGTCAGATGGCCTATCTCGTTGATCGAGCGCACCATCTCGCGGTCAATCGGGTCGCGCAGGATCTCGCGCACGAAGCTTCCGTCGATCTTCAGGTAGTCGACCGGGAAGTGCTTGAGGTAACCGAACGAGGACAGTCCGGTACCGAAGTCATCGAGTGCGAACTTGCACCCCAGTTCCTTCAGAGCCTGTATGAAGCGGTTCGCCTGCGAGAAGCTCTGTACGGCCGCCGTCTCGGTGATCTCGAAGCAGATCTTGGAGGCATCCAGGCCGCTGCGATGGAACTGATCGATGACGAACGGCAGGAACTTGTCATCCCCGAGGCTCTGCCCGGAGAGGTTGATCGAGCACTGCGAGAGCTTCTCGCGCTCGTCGGCTTCCGAGACCAGCCAGCGAAAGGCGTTCTCGATCACCCAGCGGTCGATCGCCGGCATGATGCCGTAGCGCTCGGCGGCGGCGATGAAGTCATTCGGCGCGACAATACGCCCGGTCTCGTCCTTCAGGCGCAGCAGCAGTTCGTAATGGGCACCGGGCTCCACGCGCTGCAGCGGCTGGATCGCCATGCGGAACAGCTCGAAACGGCCCTCCTCGAGCGCCGCGTTGATGCGTGCCGCCCACTGCATTTCCTTGCGCCGCCTCATGAGCTCGATGTCGTTCTCGGCGAAGCTGTGGACGCGGTTGCGGCCGCTTTCCTTGGCGGCAGCACAGGCGCTGTCGGCGGCGGACAGGATCGAGGCGACGTCCTCGTTGTCGGCGGTTATCGGTACCACGCCGATGCTCGCGCCGAGACGGAACACCCGGTCCTCCCAAGTGAAGCGAAAGTTACGCACCCCGTCGCGCAGCGTTTCGGCGGTGCGCATCGCCTCATCGAGCGAGCAGCTCTCCAGAAGAATGCCGAACTCATCCCCGCCCAGGCGCGAGAGTGTGTCGCGCCAGCGTACCTTGGACTTGAGCAGCGCTCCGACTTGCCCGAGCAGCGCGTCGCCGGCTCCGTGACCGCAGGTGTCGTTGACGATCTTGAACTGGTCGATGTCGAGATAGCACAGGGCGTAGGAGGCCTCGCGCGCCTTGGCGCTCTTGAGGGCCCGCTCCAGGCGGCTCTCGAACTCGCGCCGGTTGACGAGCCCGGTGAGCAGGTCGTGGCTCGCGTGATAGGACAGACGGCGGTTGAGCTCCCGCGACTCGCTGACGTCGTGGAATACCAGCACGCCGCCGGCCACGTGGCCGGAGCCGTCGCGGATCGGGGCGGCGGTGCTTTCCACGTACAACTCGTTGCCGTCGCGGCGGATGAGCAGCATCGGCCGCACCGACTTGATCGGGCGGATGCGCCGGATCGACACCGACAGCGGGTTTTCCAGCGGTTCGCAGGTCTCCTCGTGGAAGGCGCGGAAGATCTCCTCCACCGGGCGCCCCATGGCATCCTCCAGGCGCCAGCCCGTGAGCTCCTCGGCCACCGGATTGATGTAGTCGATGGTCGAGCTGGCATCGGTGGTGATGACGCCATCGCCGATGGACTGCAGGGTGATCTGCGCGCTCTCCTTCTCGCGGAACAGCGCCTCCTCGTACAGCTTGCGCTCGGTGATGTCGAGCTCGACGCCGACCAGGCGCAACAGCCGCCCGTGCTTGTCCACGCGCGCGGTTGCGCGGCTGATGACCCAGCGCCACTCGCCGTTGCGGTGGCGCATGCGATGCGTGCTCTCAAAGATCGGCGTCTTGCCGGCGACGTGATCGCGGATCGCGGCCTGCACACGCGACAGATCGTCCGGATGCACCAGGCTGCGCCAGTCCGGCGAGCCGCGCATGTCTTCGTCGCCGTAACCGAGCATCGCCTTCCAGCGCGGCGAGAAATATACCTCGTTGCTCTCGACGTCGAAGTCCCACAGCCCATCGTTGGCGGCGGCCTGAAACAGGTTGGTGCGCTCCTCGAGCTTGGCGAGGCGCGCCTCGATGCGGATGCGCTCGATCCCGGTGGCGAGACTGGTGCCGATCAGCTTCATCAGCAGCTGCAGGTTCACGTCCCAGGCACCGCGCGGCAGGCCGTGCGCGAGCGCCAGGAATCCGGCGGGCTTGCCCTGTACGCGCAGCGCGACCAGGAGCGCGGAGCCGATCTGCAGCTCCGCCAGTTTGGCCGCCTCCGCCGCCTGCTCCTTGCGTGGCGCGCTGCTGTCGCGCAGCTCCGAGAGGCGCAGGTGCTCGAGCCGTCCCCGCAGCCACGGGAAGCCCTCGAGCCCGCTGCCGACAAGCCCCTCGGGGCGGCACTGCGAGAAGGCGCTGCGCGCCAGCTGCACGTCGTTGATGGTCGAATCCTCGGGATTCAATGTCGCCAGGAAGGCGCAATCCGCTGCGGTGGCCCCGCGCAACAGCTCCAGAGAGTTGCGGATGCACTCCTCCATGCTCTCGCGACGCATGTTCTGGAGGTCCACCGCGATCTTGGTGCATACGACGTCGATTCCGAGCACGGGCTTTACAGCCCGACCGGTCCAGGCGTCCGCCGAAAGGATGTCAGAGGCCGTGAATTCCCCGGGCTTATCCGGCGGCGGAGTCATCATGGAGCCTCAGCCCTCCCGCAACCCAAGGAAGTTCAGCGTATTCAATTGTTCACCCCCAGACGCGACCTCACGTCACGGACTTGGGGACTCGCTGACACGATTTTCCACGTGGTTGCGCCGGATTCTCGCACACTGAATCAGGAACACAAGCTAAGGCACTGTTCGGTCACACTTTCGCGACTTTACAGAATCAGTGGGCAACACCAACTTCGAGCGGAACTCGAGGAGCGCAAGCGCGCCGGTCGCGTATGGCCCCGCGCAGACATGCCTCAATGGGCGCGAAGCGCATCGCGCGCCACGCCGAAAAGGCGCTTCAGTTCAAGCTCCATCTCCCCCTGCAGCCGTGTCAGGCCGGGGGCATCCGTGACCCGCGGCACGTAGCAGGCTGGCCCGATGGCGATCGCGATCCGCGCGAACGGCTTGGGGATTACGAACTTGTCCCACTTGATGAGCCAGGCGCGCGAGGCCGCATACGACATCGGCAGCACCGGGCGCCCCGACATCTGGCTGAGCAGCAGTGCGCCTGGCTTGAACTTGAAGCGCGGTCCGCGCGGGCCGTCGGGCGTGATGATCGGGGAGATGTTCTCCCGCACCAGCGCCTGATAGTAGTCGCGCAGCGCGCGTGCGCCGGTGTGGGTGGAGGAGCCGCGGATCACCGCAGCACCCAGGCGACGCACCATCATGGCGCCGAGCTCCCCGTCCACCGAGGGACTTATGAGCCAGCCGACGGTGAGCCCGCGCCCGCGCTGCTCGATCAGATACTTGCCGCAATAGAGCTGATGCTGATGCCAGTAGCACGGAACGAGCGAGGGGGCGCGCGCGAGCGCCTCGCTCAGATGCGGCTCGCCCTCGATGCGCACCACGCGGCAGGTGAGGAACCAGGCGCGGATGATGCCAAACGCCAGCGGCACGGCGAGACGGTACAGCAGCCGCCGCCACCAGGTCATGCGCCGGCTGGAACGCGTGCTCGTGCGGTAGAGCGTGTTACGCAGGCCGCCGTCGTCGTCCGTGCTCATCAGGCAAAGAGCTCCTCGAGCGGCACTGCACGGGCATCGACCGTGTGCACCGGCAGGCTCGACACCACGCATGCCGATGCCCCGCGGAAGACATCCAGACGGCGCACGTGCCAGGACTCCTCGCGCCAGCGCACGCGGCTCGCGCTCGTGGCGAGCTCGCGCACCGCGCCCAACGCGCGCAGTCCCTCGCCGCTTGCCTTGAGTGTCGCCTCGCGCACCACCCAGTCCGCGATACGCGCCTCGGTGCCCATCTCCACGTCGAGCCCGATGCGCCCGTGACCCACGGCGGCGCAGCCCACCCACGGGCCGGAATGCGAGATGCTGAAGTCCGCGCGTGCGGCCGGCACGAGCGCGTGCAGCGCGCACGGGCCAAGCTGCACGCTCGCCGCCTCGAGCTCTGCCAGGCGCGGCTTCTGCCCCTCGGCAAACACGATCTCACTGACTGCCACCGCGCGTCCGAGCAGCTGCGCGAGCGCACGCAGCGCGAGCGCGATGCCGGCAAGGCTCGCGCGTGCCTGCGCAGCGGCGCTGCGCGCGGCGAGACGCCGCACATATGGCAAATGCGCAGCGAGCGCAAGCGCTGCGGCCTGCGGCCACTGACCGCGCAGGTCGGTGTGATATAAGATCAAAAGTTGGCTTTCAATAGACTGCATGTGTGTCGTGACAACGTTGGAAACCCAACCCCCTGAAGCCGACGAGCCTTTCGACATCGGTTCCACGGACGACTCCCTGCAGCGCATGATCGGGTTGTTCGGCCGCCTCGGGGACACCTATCGCGTGTACGCGCCGCTGCGCAGATCGTACACCTATGTCATCCACCACCCCGATGACGTCAAGCGCGTACTGCTGTCCAATCACCGCAACTATACCAAGGGCGCCGGCATCGATCGCATCAAGCTCCTGCTCGGCAAGGGCATCATGACGAGCGAGGATGAGCTGTGGAGGCGTCAGCGGTCCATGATGCAGCCGTGCTTCCATCGCCGCGTCATCACCGGTTTCGCAAGCCTCATCGCGCAGGCAAACGATCGTTTCATCGTGCGCTGGGAGGCGCGGGCCGCCCGCGGCGAGCTGGTGAACGTTACCGAGGAGATGAGCGAGCTCACCCTCGAGATTGTGCTGCGCTCGATACTCGGCAGCGACCATGACCGCCTCAGCCAAGAGCACGGTGCCAACCCCTTCGAGCTGGTGGCCAAGGACCCAGCCCGGAACCTCGAGTTCGTCTACAAGTTCCGCTCCCTCACCAAGACTCTGCAGGAACTCATCGCGCGCCGCCGCGCCGAGCCGGCCGAGGAATCCGACTATCTGGGCATGCTGATGAGCGCGCGCGACAAGGACAGCGGCGCGCCGATGAGCGATCGTGAGCTGATCGACGAGCTCATGACGCTCGTGGTTGCCGGTCACGAGACGACCGCGAGCGCGCTCAACTGGACGTGGTACCTGCTCTCGCAGCACCCCGAGGCGCAGGCGCGGCTCAGCGCCGAGCTCGACGCAGCTCCGGAGTTCCCCGCGCCCTCACTGGCGCAGGTCGAGGAGCTGCACTACACGCAGCAGGTCGTCAACGAGACGTTGCGTCTGTATCCGCCCGGCTGGGTGCTCTCGCGCCGTACCGTCGAGGCGGACGTGCTCGGCGGCTATCTGATCCCGCCGCGCAGCGACGTGCTGCTGCCCCTGTACCTGCTGCACCGGCATCCGCGCTTCTGGCAGGACCCGGAGGCCTTCTCCCCCGAGCGCTTCGCGCCCGAAAACGAGGCGCAGCGCCCGCGCTTTGCATACATGCCCTTCGCCGCCGGCCCGCGCCACTGCATCGGGGAGACCTTTGCCCTCTATGAGATGCTCGTGCACCTGTACAAGGTAGCGCGCCGCTACCGGCTGACCTACGTACCCGAGGCGCCGATTGAGCTCGAGGCGCAGATCAACCTGCGCACGCGCCGTCCCCTGCACATGAGGCTGGAAGCGCGCTGATGTCCAAAGCCACGACCCTCCTCCAGGTCATCGAGAACAATCGCGGCATCCATGGCAACGTCAGCTACGTCGAGGGCGAGAACGAGATACGCCACGTCTCCTTCGCCGAGCTCTACGAGCGTGCGCTCGGCATCCTCTATCACCTGCAACGCCTGGGCGCAAAACGCGGCGACAAGCTGATCGTGCTCCTGGGCAGTAACGAGCAGTTCATTGATGCGTTCTGGGCGGCGATCCTCGGTGGCATCGTGCCGGTGCCGGTGGCCCTCGGCATCAGCGACGAGCATCGCCACAAGCTGCTGCGCATCGCGCGCCGCCTGGGCGATCCCTTCATCTATGCCGAGCGCCGCACGCTCGAGCGCATCGGCACCTTCGCCACGCAGGCCGGTGCGCTGGAGGTGTTCGAGAGTCTGCGCAAACGTGCATTCCTGGTGGACGATCTGGACGACATCTCGCGCGCCGGCAGCGTGCAGCGCGCGAGCGCGCAGGATACCGCCTTCATCCAGTTCTCCTCCGGCGCCACCAGCGAGCCGAAGGGCGTGGTGCTGACCCACGGTAACATCCTCGCCAACTGTTACGGCATCGTCGAAGCGGGGGCCTTCACCGATAAGGAGGTCAGCCTGTCGTGGATGCCGCTGACCCATGACATGGGCCTGATCGGCTTTCACCTCGTCATGTTCGTCAGGCAGGTGCACGCGCACATCATGCCGACGGAACTGTTCATCCGCCGCCCGCTGCTGTGGCTCGAGCTCGCCACACGCCTGCACGTTAGCATCCTGTGCTCGCCGAATTTCGGCTACCGGCATTACCTGAAGGTGCTCGGCGAGCGTCCGGTCGCAGGGCTCGACCTCTCCGCCGTGCGGCTCATCTTCAACGGCGCTGAGCCCATCTCGGTCGAACTGTGCGACGAGTTCCTGCAACGGCTCGCCCCCGCGAAGCTCACCCGCAACGCGATGTATCCGGTCTACGGGCTCGCAGAGGCCTCCCTCGCGGTGAGCTTCCCGTCCCCGGGGGCACCCCCGCGCAGCATCGCGCTCGACCGCCACCGCCTGAACGTCGGCGCTGCGGTAGCACCGGTGAGCCCGAGCGATCCCCACGCCGCGCGGCTGATGTGCGAGGGACGCGCGATTCCCTACTGCCGCCTGCGCATCGCGGATGACTCTGACCGGGAGCTCCCCGCCGGGCACGCCGGCCACGTACACATCAGGGGTGAGAACGTCACGCGCGGCTACTACGAGGACCAGGCCGCGAACGCTGCGGCATTCACCGCCGATGGCTGGCTGCGCACGGGCGACCTCGGCCTGATCCACGAGGGGGAGCTGTACATCTCCGGGCGTGCCAAGGAGATCATCTTCGTCAACGGCCAGAACTACTATCCCCACGATCTGGAGGCGCTCGCGCAGCGGGCCGCCGGCGTGGAGCTCGGCCGGGTAGTCGCCGTGGGAGTGCACTCGCGCGCTGCGCAGACCGAGCAGCTGGTGATGTTCCTGCTTCACCGCGGCACACTGCAGGAGTTTCTGCCGCTCGCGATCGGCGTGGCGCGCACGGTCAACGAGCAGAGCGGACTTGAGGTGGCCGAGGTCGTGCCGGTCAAGCGCATCCCCAAGACCACGAGCGGCAAGATCCAGCGCCACCTCCTCGAGGAGAGCTACCTCGCCGGAGAATTCGATGCGGAGCGCGAGCAGCTCGCCGCCCTGCGGGCCGCGCAGCACGGCCCGCAGGGCGGCTCGCGCAGTGAGATCGAGGACAAGCTCAAGGCGATCTGCGATGCCGCGCTCGAGGGTAAAGCGCTCGACATCGACGACAACCTGTTCGAGATCGGCGCGAGCTCATTGAAGCTCATAGAGATCCACGAGCGGATCGACCGCGAATACCCGGGCAAGATCGAGCTGACGGAACTGTTCGACTTCCCAACCATCGCTGAACTCGCCCGCCACCTGCAAAGCAAGCTAGCCTAGCATCCGCGCCGCCATGCGGCCTTTCAGGCCGGCCGTCGCGTCAGCGACAACCACACTGCCGCCCCGAGCAGGGCGACGCCGGAGGCCCGACCGAGCAGGCGCGCGCGCTGTGCCGTCATGAACCACGCCCGTCCCAAGCCTGAGGCGATAGCCCAGCAGGAATCGCTGCACGCCCCGAGCAGCACCCACATTCCGCACATCACCGCCAGCTGCCGTGCGGCGGGAAGGGCGGGATCGACGAACTGCGGCAGGAACGCCGTGCAGAAGGCAATCGTCTTGGGATTGGACAGCGCCACGAGCAGCCCGCGCCAGAAGAGCGCCCGGTGTGCGAGCGCGGGCGGACGCACCTGCCCGGCGCCGCGCCAGGCGCGCACCCCGAGCCACACGAGGTAGGCGGCTCCGAGCCAGCGCAGCAGCTCGAACAGTTGCAGCGCGTGCGCCAGCACCCACTCGAGCCCGAGTGCGATGGCGCTCAGAAGCAGTGCATTGCCGAGTGAGGTACCGGCGACGGTGACGAGTCCGGCGCGTACGCCATGACGCGCGGCGGTCGATATCACGAGCGTCACGATCGGCCCGGGCGTGAGCAGCAGCACCACGGCGAGGGCGAGAAAGCCGGCGAACAGGTGCCAGTTCATGACGGATTCCTAGCACCGCGGCGCTCTGCTGGCAAGTCGGTGCGCTCGCTTGACTGTATTTGCTTAGGCAAATATAGTTTGGACAAATATATGAGGCAAGCATGGCGCGGCCGTATTACGCCCTCGAAACCCTCGCTCCGGCCAACAGCGTCGGCTTCCTGCTGAAGCGCTGCGGGGTCCTCATGCAGCAGGTTGCGGAAGCGCGCTTCGCCTCGCTGCCGATCTCGTTCACGCAATGGATGACGCTCGCGACGCTGACGCAGCAGGCCTGCGTCTCGGCCTCGCAGCTCAGCGCGGAGCTCGGTCACGACATGGGAGCGCTCACCCGCGTGGTCGATGAGCTCGAGCGCCGCGGCTTCGTCCGGCGCGAGCGCAGCCGCCGCGACCGCCGCTCGGTCGAGATCGCCATCACCGCCAGCGGGCGGCGGCAGGCGCAGAACGGCAAGCGCCTGGTGGTCGAGCTGCTCAACCAGCTGGTCGAGCCCTTCGGCGCGCGCGAGACCGACACGCTGATTGTCATGCTGCAGCGCCTGCTGCTGCACCTGCAGGACATCGCGCAGGTCCGGCCCATCGTATCCGTACCAGCGCCCGCAGGGCGTGCGGCCGCCGCGCGGCACAAATCAAGACCCAGGGGTGGCGCATGAAGACAGACAGCATCCTGGCCGCGGCCGCGCTCAGCCTCCTGGCAAGCGGCTGCACCCTCGGACCGGATTTCGTGCGGCCGGCCTCGCCCACGCAGGCCTACGCGCCCCTGGTGCCCTCCCCCGCCCCGACACGCAGCTTCACCGCTGGCGGTGAGGTCGCCGCGGACTGGTACACGCTCTTTCACTCCGCCGCGCTCGATCAGCTGGTACACGCCGCGCTCGAGGGCAATCCGAGCCTCGCGGCCGCGCGCCACGGACTGCTGGCAGCACAGTACGAGCTCAAGGCCGTCTCCGGCTCGCAGCTGCCGCAGATCGACGCCACCGGCCAGGTCGGCCGCGCCCACATCAACGGCAGCTTCCTGTACGCGCCTACCAACACGATCGACGCCACCGGCAACCGCTTCGAGCTCGGCCCGCAACTCGCCTACAACATCGACCTGTTCGGCGGCACGCGCCGCCTCATCGAGTCGCAGCAGGCCGCGACCGCCGTGGCGCGCGATCAGGCACTGAACACCTACGTGACGCTCGTGGATCAGACCGTGATCACCGCTTTCGACTACGCCGCCACCCAGGCGCAGATCGAGGTGACGCAGGCGCTGGAGGATGAGCTGCAATCGCAGTTCGAGCTCACGCGCACGCTCGAAAATGGCGGCAAGATCACCCGCAACGACACGCTGCAGGCACGCGCGCAGCTGGAGAACCTGCGGGCAACGCTGCCCCCGCTACAGCAGCAGCGCGATACCTACCGCAACGCGCTGGCGCAGCTGTGTGGCACGACGCCCGAGCTCTTCGCGCCGCCTGCGCTGTCGCTGCGGGATTTCACGCTGCCCGCGCAGCTGCCCGTCTCGCTCCCCTCCGCGCTCGTGCGCCAGCGTCCCGACGTGCTCGCGGCCGAGGACGAGCTGCACCAGGCGAGCGCGACGATCGGGGTCGCCGAGGCCGCCCGGCTCCCCTCCCTCGGCATCTCGGCCCAGTACGCGCAGCAGACCAGCACACTGAATGATCTGTTTACCCGCCCCGGGGGCATCTGGTCGGTGGGCGTGAATGCGACCGCGCCGCTGTTTCATGGCGGCACACTCGCAGCGCGACAGCACGAGGCCGAGGAGCGCTACCAGCAGTCCCTCGCCACCTACCACGCCACCGTGATCGGCGCATTCGTCGAGGTCGCCAACGCCCTGCAGGCGCTGCAGCACGACGCCGACAGCTATGCCGCTCACGGCCAGGCGCTCACGGCAGCGCGCGATGACCGCGACCTGGCCCTGGCTCAGTACCGCGCCGGCAAGTACACCGAGTTGCAGGTGCTCACCGCCGAGCAGCAGTACCAGCAGGCCGCGCTCACGCAGGTGCAGGCAGACGTACAGCGCTTCACCGACACCGCTGCGCTGTTTCGCGCGCTCGGCGGCGGCTGGTGGAATGCACCCCATGATCCGGCCGCGCTCGTGGCAGTGAGCGGCGGCAATTCCGGAGAGAAACATGACTGAGCCGCAAGACACGCAGCAGCCTGCCGCGCCGGCCCCACGCGAGCGCGCCAGCCGTCGCCCCCTGATCATCCTCGCCGTCGCCCTCATCGCGGTTGCGCTCTGGGGCCTTTACTACGTCACGATCCTGCGCGGCCACGTGAGCACCGACGACGCTTACGTCAACGGCAACCTGGTGCGGCTCACCCCGCAGGTCGCCGGCACCGTGATCAAGATCGTCACCGACGAGACGCAGTACGTGCGTCGCGGCGAGGTGCTGATTCAGCTCGACCCGCGCGATGCCGAGGTGGCTCTCGCGCAGGCCAAGGCCAATCTGGCACAGACCGTGCGCGACGTTGCACAGCTGTTCGCCG
>Ga0302326_10000684_pt1 | contig 90224 bp, 84 predicted proteins | sample Palsa_T0_3_FD_202264 | JGI IMG/M metagenome (GOLD analysis project Ga0302326, IMG submission 202264) | Peat permafrost microbial communities from Stordalen Mire near Abisko, Sweden - Palsa_T0_3 | ecosystem: Environmental > Terrestrial > Soil > Palsa > Peat permafrost | place: Sweden: Abisko... | reverse complement strand
TGTTGATTCTTGGTAAAAACGCGTTTAAACGCGTTCTGGCGAACTTTAAGGAGCGTCTGTGTGGGGGAGGGGCGGTCGGGTCGTCCGCGTCGCTCTACGGGCCGTTGTTGGCCCAGCAATGGGCATTCTAGAAATCGACCGGACCGGCTTTTCCGCTTCCCCTGGCGCGAAGGGGTATTTTTTCTGTCCCAAAATGGGAATTCGCGGCAACAATGTACGTAAATATACGTACGTGAGTGTACATTTCTGAAATATGACTACAACGGTGTACGTACATCAAATTCGATGTATCTTCGCCCCAGTGTGCGCAGAGATCCTTCGCTCCCTCTGATTTCTTCCTGGAGCAGGGCTGGCTCAGACGACTCCAGACCAGGGAAACGTTTTTCAAATCGAGCCGCTGCCCGGTAGGGTGCAGTTTGCGTCCAGGGGTTCGTATCAGGGCATCGCTTCAGGGGGTCGTATCAGGGCATCGCTTCAGCGATGCCGTGAAACGGCTCCGTGGGAAAAGGCTTTAGCCGCTGTGCCTGGCCCGCGTGGCCGCAGCGGCTGAAGCCGATCGATCCTCTACCGTGCTCTTACGGCACGCCTCGAAAGCGTGCCCTGATACAAATCTTTCTTAAACTGCGCCACCACCGGCTGCCCCATATACAAGGAAGCCGATAGACATAATGTTACAATGCGACCCTGATACCGTTTCAAAAAGGCAAGACTTGTCTCGGCTGAACGCAAGGAGTTCAACCGTTCGTCGTAAACTATCGGAATCTGCATGGCCTGAAAGGTTGGGGAACTCGAAATGACTGTGAGAATCGCGCGGGATATTACGGAGTGCATTGGAAACACACCGCTGGTGCGCTTGAACCGGGTTACGCAAGGATGCGCTGCCGAAGTCGTAGCCAAAATGGAAAGCCAAAATCCGTTGGCGAGCGTGAAGGATCGCATCGGAGTCAGCATGATTCTGGAAGCCGAGCGGGCGGGAACCATCCACCCGGGCAAGACTGTGCTGATTGAGCCGACCAGCGGCAACACGGGAATTGCCCTGGCGTTTGTGGCCGCCGTGCGCGGCTACAAACTGATTCTCACCATGCCCGAAACCATGAGCCTGGAGCGCCGGGTGCTGCTGTTGGCTTTCGGCGCTGAGATCGTTCTGACGCCGGGTCCGCGAGGCATGAAAGGCGCGATACTCAAAGCCGAGGAATTGCTCAAGAACACTCCCAACGGATACATGCTGCAGCAGTTCGACAACCCGGCCAACCCGAAAATTCATCTGGAAACGACCGGCCCGGAAATTTGGAACGATACCGAGGGCCGCGTGGATTTCCTGATTTCGGGAGTGGGCACTGGGGGCACGCTTACTGGAGTCAGCCAGTACATTAAGCCCAGGAAGCCGTCGTTCAAAGTGATTGCCGTCGAACCAACGGACAGTCCTGTGCTTTCCGGCGGAAAACCGTCGCCGCACAAGATTCAGGGAATCGGCGCGGGATTTGTGCCGAGCATTCTGCGCACCGATTTCATCGACGAGATCATTACGGTGTCGAACGATGAAGCCATCAACATGGCGCGCCGTCTTCCCCTGGAAGAAGGTTTGCTGGTGGGCATCTCGTCAGGAGCGGCGGTGGTGGCGGCACTCAAGGTCGCCTCGCGTCCGGAGAACGCGGGCAAACTCGTGGTGGTGGTGCTGCCTTCATTTGGAGAACGTTACATCACCAGCGTGTTGTTCGAACAACTGCGGCAGCAGGCGCTCGCTTTACCCACGGCAGCGGTGCCATAAGCAGAGATTACCTCGTACTGGAGCGATGCATAGTTAGAATCGCGTGAGAAATCAAGTCACTCGCCTGCATGGTCACGGGTTGAGGACAGTTCCACACCTCGCCAAATGAGCTTTCCTCATTCTTCACCCCGAGGAGAAGTTCGTGGAAACTCTGCAAGTAACACATTCTTCGGCCTCTGCGAGTTATTAAAGTTTTGCAATGCAGTGGCCGATAAACTGCCTGCTTAGTAGGTGCATTATTGCCAACTTCACGGAGGGACCTATGGTCACCACAGGAGTTTCCAGTGCTTCAACATCGCAGCCGGATCTGACGACGTATTTCAAAACGCGTCAGGCCGATTTGAAACAGCTTGGTCAGGACCTGAAATCAGGTGATATGACCGATGCCGAACAGGAGTATCAAACGATTGTGACGTTGGGCCAGAGTGGTCCGTTTGCCAGTGGGCGCGAATTTGCAGTTTCGCAGCGTCAACAGGACTTCAACGCAATTGGCCAGGCTCTGCAGGGTAACAGCCTTTCAGGAGCCACTCAGGCTTTTACCAGCCTGGAAAACTCTTTCCACCCAGGTCACGTTCAGGATCCGCCAACCCCCGTCGCTGCACCCCCGAGCGGAGGCAGTTCGCAATCCGATGACGTTGAGGCCGCGGGGCAGGCGATCGCCCTCAGCGTAACGGCGTAGACTCCCATCGCAGTTGCCGTATCGACGGCGCTCACCGCCAGGCCACCTCTGTCAGTAGCAAAGACGAGATAAGGCCTGGCGCTCGAGGCAGAGCAGCCGAAGAAGTTGGCGACCCCACCTGCCCGACGATTCTGCTGCACATCTTCCTACGGCTTTGGCCTTTGGCTTTCGGCGATTTAGGAATTGAGCCGGGTTCGCGCTCGCATCGCGGCTGTGGGCCGGGGACTCTCATTCCCGCATGTTGGTCAGTGCGGGAGGGCTTGTGACTTCCAGATCTTCCGCATCCACATTCTCGACTCTATTTCTGCCATTGCGCTTGGCTTTGTAGAGCCCGATGTCGGCGCGGTGAATAATCTTATGCAAGTCCATGTCGGCTTCAGGGGTCGCGACCGCGATTCCCATGCTCAGTGTGATGGTGACTGGTTTCGTTCCGGTAACGATCGGTCGATCTGAAACGATGGCTCGCAGTTGATCGGCACGGCCAAACAAGGAAATCAATTCGCAATTGGGGAGCACCAGGAGAAATTCCTCTCCGCCATAGCGTCCCACGGAGTCATAGGCACGAAGTCCGGAGCGCAGGCGGCGCCCAACCTCTTGTAGGACGTCGTCTCCGGCCTGGTGCCCAAGCTGATCGTTGACTTGCTTGAAGTGATCGATGTCGGCCATGATGATGCCTACAGGATTTTTCTCCCGGGCGCATCTGACGAGTTCACGGCGCAAACAGTCCATGATTTCGCGGCGATTGAGCAATTCCGTCAGGCTGTCATAGGTGGCAGCCCGTCGCATGGACTCGCGGGCAGCGATCAACTCCCGCTGCAGGGCCGAAATCCGTTCCCCAACCAACAGACGAACCCTCAACTCCTGATCGTCAAAAGGCTTGGTCAGGTAGTCGTCCGCCCCAGCCTCCATAGCATTCAGCAGATCGGACTTGTCATCTTTGGAGGTCAACAGAATCATATAGACGTACGCTTCAGACGCACCGCGCTCGCGGACTTTCCGGCACAAGTCCACACCATTCATGCTGGGCATGACCCAATCCGTGATCACCAGCGTGGGACTATTCGGCTGCTCCAGAATCTTCCAGCCCTCCAAACCGTTGTTTGCGAGCACGACTTCAAAGCCCCACCGCCGAAGGTTATCTGAAATCAGGCGGCGATAAATCGGCGAATCGTCCACCACCAGCACAGTTTTCTCAGGATTTATTGCCATAGGCGGTCTTTTCAATGGCGACTGGCGCAGAGTAGGCTCATGGCGCGAATCAAGGGCGCACAGCTCCCGTCCGACATAACCTCGGACTTACTGAGAAACTCTGTGGCGCCCTCCGCTAACAACTTAGACTTGTTCTGTTCCGACAGCCCGGTGAGCACAATGACCGGAACTTTTTCCGTACTTTGTTCCTGCCTTAGAGATCTCAGAACGTCGACTCCTGAAATCTTAGGCAGCATCATGTCCAACACGATGATGTCCGGCTGCGCTTGTTGCGCGGTTCGCAAGCCAGACTCGCCGTCATCGGCGGTGATGACTTCGTACCCGGCCCGGCCAAGCGCCCGCTGAATGGCCATGCGCTGGAATTTGCTGTCATCAATGAGAAGTGTCTTCATCGCAAAAAAACTACCTCTATCCATCTAATCGGAAACACACGTGACCGAGTACACGGTACTGAAGTCATCAGCGGCGTGAATTTAGATCCGACCGAGCAGAAAATCAGACTCGAACCGTGAAATTTGGATCGGACTTCCCGACATCATTTCCTATCGAGGCCTCATTCTGGGAACCAACCCCGGAAGATGCTTCGATTGGGCTTTTCTCATCGTTGGGCGAAACGGATGAACGCGAAGTGTGCTGGCGGAGTTCGTCCAGGGCTCGACCGGCCGCATCCAGATCGCCGGCCGCAAGCGCCGCGCCAATCTTCTGCAGACCCGAGACGACTTGGCCTGGCAACTGAGGTGCAGACGCAGTAGAGGAGCTAGCGACAGTTTTTTCCAGTTGACCAAGAATCTGTTGCGCCGCAGGCGCGTTCTTGGAGATCACAGCCTGCTCGATCTGCTGCAAGTATTGTCGTACGCTTGGTTGAAAGCAGCTGATGTGTGTTTCCGAACTGAGCTGAACGCCTGGTGCGGACATAGCATCCCTCCTTCCACGTCATGCCTGCTTGACAACGCTCTCCTGCATCACCCGCAAGCCGAGGACTATCTCGGTGAGGTGCTATCGCCCAAACATCGGAACATTGGGGTTGAAAGCTTAGCGGGTGGGCGAGAAGCACCCTTACCGAGGTAATCGGAAACGGCGATGCCAGGCGAGGGAGGCGAGGCTTCCCAGTTCGCCGTTCCCAGGCTGGTTCAGATGACGATATGCTCCGGCCTGATTTCTCTCTCCGCCCCTGCGAGAATGCTTGCCCGTTCCATCACATTGCGCAGTTCGCGGATGTTTCCCGGCCAACTATGCTGTTGCAGCAGCGCAATCGACTCCGGTGTGAGCGAGACACTGTGAGCGCAAAACTTGGTCAGGAACGCATGCGTCAGTGAAATCATGTCGCTCATGCGCTCCCGCAGGGGAGGCAAGTCGATGGGAAACACCGAAAGGCGGTAGAACAAATCTTCGCGGAAGTTGCGTTCTTGTACCTGGCGGCGCAGGTTGGAATTTGTGGCCGCCACGACACGGACATCGACGCGAAAGGTATCCGTGCTGCCCAGCCGCTGAATCTCACCTGCTTCGAGAAAGCGCAGCAGCTTGGCTTGAAGTCCCATCGCAAGGTCCCCGATCTCGTCCAGAAACAACGTGCCGCCTTGCGCAGCATGGATTCTTCCCACCCGCGACTGCACTGCGCCGGTGAAAGATCCTTTCACGAACCCGAACAGTTCTGCTTCCAGAAGCGGCTCGGGAATTGCCGCGCAATTGATTACCACGAACGGCTTATGCCTTCTGTGACTCAGATCGTGAATGGCGTGCGCAACCAAATCCTTGCCGGTGCCGCTTTCGCCGGCGATTAGTACAGTAGTGTCGCGCGGCGCCAACAGGCGGACCAATGTCGAGACCTGCCGCATTGCGGAGGCAGTTCCAACCATGCCGGGCAGGCCGTGGTCCGGTTTCAGCGGGCTCGTTCCCATCAGCGGATCTGCGGCTGCGCTTTCGAACTTGAACGGACCGGAATGTTCGATGGTCCGAACCAGCTCAAATCCAGCAGAGTCGGGATGCACGGCCACGATGGGTTGGCCGGTGTGCGGGTTCAAGGAAATGACTTCGACCGTGGGGTGATCCGTTGCCATGAATTGCTTGAACTCATCCACCTTTAGATCGGGAAGAGCCTGGTCCAGAAGAACGAGGGAGACTGCTGTATCGGTGATTCTTTCCAGCGCCGATGCTCCACTAGACACTTCCTGAATGTCCCACCGGCTGCTCTGTAACCTGGAGGCCAGATTCCTCCGCAGATCTGGATTTGGACTGACCAGCAGAACGCTGATGGGGTCAATCGCGCCCGACCCGTGTGCGGCCATCGTTGGGTGCATGATCGCGCTAGACATGCTCCACTCCTGAATCAGAACCGGAAGTTGACATATCCTCGACCAGCCGGCGCAGCTGCCGGATGCATCCCACAACCCGTTCTGATTCCGCAAGCGCGTGTTCGACCGCGCTGCGATAATCTCCGACGCTGTGAGACTCGCTGAGGGCTAGTTCGAGCACGCCGTGAAGCACGGTCAGCGGCTGCATGGTCCGGTGCAATTGGTGGCACAAAATGCCCCGCGTCCCGCGCCCTGCGGGCATAAGTTGTCCAGTGATTTCTGTGGTAAATGACATTGGGATCCTTTTCTATTGCTCGGCGAGAACGTAGCCCACGCCGCGAATGGTGCGAAGCAACTTCGGCACTGCGTTGGAATCGATCTTGTCGCGCACGTACTTGACATAAACGTCGACAAGATTGGTTTTGGCATCGTAGGGAGTTTTCCAAACGCTTTCCATGATCTGAGCGCGGGTTACGGGACGACCGGTGTTGAGCATCAGGTATTCCAGCAAAGCGAACTCTTTGGGCGTGAGGTCCACTCGCTGGCCGCTCCGCTCAACCCGAAACGTGGAGCGACTGAGAACCAGGTCCGATACCTGAAGACGGCCGGTAGAGACACCCCCATGCCGCCGCATTAAGGCGCGGACGCGAGCGGTCAGTTCGTGCAGGGAGAAAGGTTTGGTCAGGCAATCATCAGCCCCGCTATCCAATGCGGAAACGCGGTCTTCCATCAGGCTGCGAGCGGTGAGTACTAGAACAGGAAGGGCGGGCTTAGCCGGGCGAAACTGCTGCAACAGAGCCAGCCCGTCGATCTTGGGAAGGTTAAGATCCAGGATGAGAAGGTCACAGGTGTTGGCGTTAATTGCGTGAAGTGCGGACTCGCCATCATGAACCAGATCAATGCTGTAGTGGCCCGGTTGTAGTCCTTTCTTCAAGAAATGCGCAAGTGAGATGTCGTCTTCGGCAATCAGTATGCGTCCATGATTGTCCGAGATCGGCAGTCGCCCGCTTGATTCTTCCATTGGTCCCCCGAGAATAATCGCAGCTCTTGTTTTCGACACGGCTGCTGGCGTCGACGATTCGTTCATGAAGAAGCAATTAAGAGGCCCTAATGGTCGGCTAACGTATCTCTATAATTTCGAGGAGGTAACGTCTCAAATTAGAATCGGCGACAGCCCGGAGTGTTCGGAAATCGGACAGGATGATGTCTTGAAATCAGACTCGCCAGAATGAGGCGGGCCGTTCGTCCAAAACAGTCTTCGTTCGGACAGTCTTGGTTCTGACAGACAAGTGAAGTCAGAATGTGAGCGTTTGTTATGTTATTGCGCGTGCGAGGGGCTGGGGCTGGGTTTGTCCTGGGGCGGAGCATCGCTATCTGTCTCGATGTAGTGGACAATCACGGAAACGCGCCGGTTGGACGGATCCGACGGGTTGTCTTTTGTACGGAGCCGTTGATCTGCAAATCCTCGGACCTGGGAAACTTGATCGGCCCGCACACCACTCTCCTGCATCAATCGTCGGGCAGCGTTGGCCCGGTCGGCAGAGAGTTCCCAATTCCCGTAATCGCGGCCACCGGAGTAGGGAATGGAATCGGTGTGGCCTTCGATGGAGAGCTTGTTGGGCAGCTTCCCCAACTCGGCGGCGAGCAGAAACAGCAACTCCTTGGCGTCCTGATTCGGCTCCGCACTGCCACTCCCGAAGAAAGTACCGGATGCGGTTTCCAGCAGCTCAATACGCAAGCCTTCTCCGGTGATCGTCATCTTGATCTGGTTTTTCAATTTGTCGAAATCGTTGAGTTTGCGGACCGCCTTCTGAAGTTGTTCCTTCAGTTGCGACATATCGTCTTTTTTCACGATGAAGTTTTCGCCCGAGCCGCGCTGGTCGGTCCCCACCTGCTTGGACGTGCCCGAAGGATCCTTGAAGTAGCCGCCCACCGCTTCCTGCACTTGCTTGCTGGAATTCATCAGCCACAGAACGATAAACAGAGCCATCATGGCGGTCACGAAGTCAGCGTATGCAACCTTCCATGCGCCTCCGTGATGCCCGCCGTGGCCAACTTTCTTTTTGAAAATGACGATGGGACGGGTTTTTTCCATAGGGATTGCCGTTCCTTATGCTGAGGCCGCGGCGGCGGCCGCCCCATCACTCCCCGCATTCCGGCAAGCCTTTTCTGTTTCCTGAAATGAAGGACGAACATGGCCGGGAATGGCGCGGCGGCCAGATTCAATGGCCATGATGGGCGCTGCGCCCTTGAGAAAAGAAATCATCACCACGCGGAGCACGTGCAGAAAAGCGCCTTGCTCCTCAGCTTCCTTCGACATGTTCGCCGCCAGCGGGCCGACGAAGCCGTAGCAGAGAAGAATGCCGAGGAACGTTCCGACCAGCGCCGCAGCCACTTTCTTCCCAATTTCTTCCGGAGGCCCGCCGAGCGAACCCATGGTGATCACAACACCCAGAACCGCCGCGACGATTCCCAGGCCCGGCAATGAATCGGCCATCGTGCTCAGGGCCGCGATGGGTTGTCCAGAATCATGGTGGTGCACTTCCAAGTCCAGATCGAGGAGTTGATCCAAATCAAAAGCTTCCACTCCTGTGATGGCCATTCGCAGAGTGTCGCAAACGTAATCACGCACGTGATGGTCTTTGAGAAACGTTGGATATTTCGAAAAGATGAGGCTCTTTTCGGGCTCCTCGACATCGGATTCGAGCCCCATGAGACCGTCTTTGCGTGCCTTGTTGAGGAGGTCATACATCATCTTCAAAGTTTCGGTGTAGCGGGCCTCGGTAAACTTCGAGCCGCCGAAGGCTCCGGGTATAGCAGCCGCAATTTTCTTCAGGATGTGCAGCGGATTCGCGATCAACACGGTTCCGATCGCCGCTCCTCCGATGATGATCAACTCGGCGGGTTGAACGAGCACGCGAATGTTCCCATGCTCCATGAGGTAGCCGCAAAGGATCGCGCCAATAACGACAACGATGCCGATGATTGCGAACATAGTCGGTTAGTTCCTCCCCGGGGTTGGTGCGCTGGTTGACGCTGGGCTCGGCGTTCGAGAGACGACGACTACGTCCACCCGCCGGTTTACCTTCCGGCCTTCTTCAGTATCGTTGGCGGCAATCGGCCGGTATTGCGAGTATCCAGCGGCGGAAATTGCCGTGGGATCGAACCCGTAGCGTTCCACCAGCAAGGCGACGACTTCTGTGGCTCGAGCAGTCGATAGCTCCCAGTTCGATTTGAAACGCGGGTTGTGAATGGGGACATTGTCGGTATGCCCTTCCACGCGAATCTGAAAGCCTTTGTCAACCAGGATTCCGGCAATGCGCGCCAGCGTGGCTTGGCCGTCCTCCAACAAATCGGCGTTGCCGCTGTCAAAGAATCCGATCTCGCGCAGGCTGACGACCAAGCCCTCGGGCGTCACTCGCATTTCAATTTCATGTTTGCGGATCTCGTCCCCGAGAGCTGCTTCCAGATCGCGCCGCAGTTGATTGATATCCACGCCGCTGTTTCCAAGTCCCGAGCCGGTGTTGTGAAAATCATGCGTCACCACGCCGGAATCCAGGCTGTTGACTTGAAACTTGCCGGGCGGGGCGGCTTCGATACGCGTCTCCGAACCTTCGGTGCTGCCTGCAAAAACTCCCAGTTCCTGGAATGCCCCATGAATCGCGGCCGACACCTGGACCAGTTTCTTCTTGTCAATCTGCGAAGTGGAGTACAGCACAACGAAAAAGGCAAAGAGCAGAGTGATGAAGTCGGCGTAGGAAACCAGCCACCGTTCGTGGTTGGTGTGCGCCGGGGTCCTTCGCCGTCGGCTCATGCGGGTTGGGTCTCCGTTTGTTTTTGCTCTTCGAAATACCCGAGCAGCTTGGTCTCCAGAATTCGCGGATTGACGCCTTCCAGGATTGAGATCACTCCTTCCAGAGTCATTTCGCGCACGACTTGTTCTTCACGCGCCTTTATTTTTAGTTTGCCGGCAGAAGGCAGAAAAATCAGGTTGGCCGAACCCACACCGTAGATGGTGGCAACGAACGCAACCGCGATTCCTCTTCCCACGGCATCGATATTCGCCAGATGTTGCATCACTTGAATCAGCCCAAGAACAGCTCCGATAATTCCGATGGTGGGCGCGAAGCCGCCGGCCGATTCAAAGACCTGGGCAACTTTTTCGGAACGTTCCGCTTCGTTATCCAGATCGAGTTCCATCATCTTGCGCAGTTCCTCCGGCTCCACGCCGTCGACCGCCAGGGTGAGGGCCTTCTGAAGAAACGGCTCCTTGATGTTGGGCAACTCCGAATCCAGGGAAACGATTCCATTCTTGCGCGCTCTCACGGCAAAAAGAACCATCTCCTGAATCAGCTTTCCGGGATCTTCCGCGCGATCGAAGAACACGTAGGTGAGTCTTCTGAATGCCTGGATCACGGTCGCCAGCGGAAACTGCACCATGACCGCTCCTAAAGTCCCGCCGAACACAATCAACGCCGCGGTGGGCTGAAGAACCTGGGCAACCTTGCCACCTTCCAGCAGCAGGCCGACCAAAATTCCTCCCACTGCGAGAACAATGCCTGCAATCGTGCTCTTATCCACCGGACAGTTCCTCTGTGTTTTCCACGGTGGCGCGCTCGCGCTGACGGCTTGCACTTGCCGCCAGGGCGGTTCCCGGCTCACCAGTCATGTTGAGCAAGCCGGCTACAATCGTGCGCCTGAACTCAACGATCTTTGCCACCACCTCGTCGACGGGTTCGTGAACCAGGAGTTTTTCCCCGTTGACGAGCGTGATCAGCGTATCGGGCTTGCTTTCGACAAGCTTGATCAAATCCGAATTGAGAGTGATCTGCTGGTTGTTCAGGCGCGTTAGTCGAATCACGGCATCCTTCCGCAATGCATCAGCGGCGAATCGGCGCTACCTAATCGGCACTTTACACTTAGCACTTGAAATTACGTTTGTGCTCCCCGATGGACGGAAATGCATTCTGCAGGAATTAACCTGTCACTAATCGGCTGTTGCCCGTCGGTTCGCTTCTGAAAGGGCGTTGCAGATAGGTCTGCACATGCTTCTTTTCCGATTCTGTCAAGGCTCGCTTTTTCAGGACCACCTTCATCTGGTCTACGGCTCGCGGAACGCGCACCAGATCCTCGCCCTTCACTTGCTGCGCCAGTTGGCGTCCCAACGGGCTCAGCTCCAGGTCGAACTTCACCAGATCAAAACGCGCTTCGGTCCAGCCCATATACCAGAACCAGTCCGTGTAATAGAGCCAACTGCGCTCGTTGAAGGCGCGCACATGCGTGGGATCCTGCCATGCTCCCCAGGAAAGTTCGTAGGGCACGCTGATGCGGAATTCACCGCCGGCCCTCAACAGACTCAGGCATCCGCTCATTGCGGTCGTGAGGTTCGGGATGTGCTCCAGGCAATCGTTGGCGATAATCTCGTCGAAAAAGTTATTCTCGAGGGCAACGACGCCAAATCTTTCCGTTTCGAACGGCTGCCCGATGGGCAGGGGGCGGTTGAAATCCAGCACGGCGTCAGGGCGCCAGTAGGAATCAACGTCCACGTTGAAATAGTCCTGCCGCCAGTCCTTGCCGCTTCCCATGTTCAATTTTCGCGGAACTGCTTGTGCTACGGTGGCTGCTGTTGCAGTCATGCTCATGCTCCTTTGTGTTAGCGCCCGGCTGAGAATATCCGGCTCTTTTTGCCGGGAGAACCATTGAAACCCTCGAATTTCGAGCTGGCGGCGTTTCTCATCATCGCTTAAGAGTTCGACGCAAGCCTCTACCAGAAAATCGTAGGAAGCGTTCTTGACCGCACCGGAAAGTCCCGTTTCCATTCCCGGGTCGATCGAACACTCGGTCACAACTGCCTTGGAGTTCGCCAGAAGGTAGGACACCCGGACAATTTCGAAGATCTTCGCCTCGTAAAAATTGATGTTGAGAATCACTTTGGAGCGCGCAATCAGACGATCTCTTTCTTCGCCATACACTCCGAATAGCGACCGGATCTTTACTCCCGCATTCTTCAGAGCCAGCAACACGCGCCGTCGTCGCTCGTTGAGCGAACCGTAGAAGAGGATGTCGATGTCTTGTACCTGCGCAACGTCAATCCGCGTAAGGTCCGGAACATATCCCACAGGCACGTGCAACGGAGAATGCTTGCATTTCATTGCCTTCCATCGATCGATGTTCTGAAGGCTGTAGTCCCATACCTCGCGTTGAGCGGCCAGCTGATAGTAGGCTGGCGGTAAGCTTGCGCCTCCCAACTGTTCCAGGTTGTAAATGATCGAGCCGGCGGGCACGCGCTCCGCATCCTCTGGCGCGAGCAGATGTGCTCCGAGATAGATATTGGTCGCGTCGTCAGCGCCATGGTTTTCCTGAATGTTTGCGGCATGTCCCAGGCTGCGCAATCCGAACTGCAGGGTCTCCGCGACTTCCCGGAAAGCCTCGGTGTGCAGGAAACCCTGCGGCCGTACCAATGTGATTTGGAACTTTTCCATGCGAGTTTCCGCCATCCGCACAATGCAACTTGGCCATGGGTGCACAAGGACACGCATGGCTTCGCGTTAGACCATGCGGAACCTGAGTGCAATCAAGTCGCCTCATTTGCGTCTAATCCTGGCGTGCAGGCGACGACCGCCTAGAGAGGACGCCGACGCCTGCATTGAGCGGAAGCTCTGCCGCGCAAGCACAACTCACTGGCATTGCACTTGCACGTGTCCACCGGGACGACGCAGTTAAATCGCGTTTTCTAACCCAACGCCAATCTTTGCCGGGAATTGCCCATGCTGACTGTAGGTCTCTCAATGATCGTGAAGAATGGTGCGGAGACCATTCGACCGTGTTTGGAAAGTGCCCGAAGCGTGGTAGAGCAAATCGTCATCGCAGATACCGGATGCACTGACAATACCTGCGACATCGCCAGGGAGTTTGGCGCAACTATCGTCTCCGTGCCGTGGCAGAGCCATTTCGCGAATGCGCGAAATGCTGCCCTGGCGCACATGACAACGGATTGGGTTCTGATGCTTGACGCCGATGAAGAACTTGATCGGAGCACCAAAGAGACAATCCCGGGACTGTTGACCGCCGAAGATGTTGGCGGCTACATAACGCCCATACGCAATTACATGCCGGGCCGGTTCAGCCGCGGGTGGGATCGCGTCAGCGTGGCAAACGACTACGTACACGAGCGCGCAAAAGATGCGCCGTCTTATATCGCCCACGAAAACTGCCGTCTTTTTCGCCGACATCCGGGAATCTATTTCGCCGGACGCGTGCATGAGTTAGTGGAGAACCAGGTTCGGGCGGCCGGTTTCAGGCTGGAGGCTGCCAGCTTTTTCATTCACCATTTCGGGCAGCTGGTGGATCATGAAGCCAGGACTCGCAAGCGAGAGTTCTATCGCGACCTGATGCGCCGTAAGACCGAAGACTGCCCCGGCGATCCGGCCGCGTGGGTGCAGTTGGGACTTCACGAATTCGAGTGCTTCAATGAGACTGACCAGGCCTTGCGCTGCTTTGAAAAAGCCATAACGCTGCAGCCCCATGCATATGAGGCGTGGCTGTTTACTGGAATGGTCTATGTGAACCTGGGCCGCTATCACGAGGCTCTCGACGCGATCGAACATGATCAACGAAAGGGAAGCAGCCAGGCGCTCCATGAAGATCTAAAAGGCGATGCACTCATGGGTCTGGGGAAATTCAAAGAGGCGCGCCTGTCGTACCGGCGGGCGCTTCAAGCGAACAAAGGCGATCCCATGGTCGAAAGCAAACTGGGATACGTAGAAGTCAAATTAGGCCAAAAGGTCAATGGACTAATGTTACTGCGACGCGCGGCACGGGCCGCGCCGCAAATGTACCCCATCCAGGACCGCCTGATGAAAGGCTGCATCATGGTTGACCGGCTGCAGGAAGCGGCTGAGGCCGCGGAACGATGCACCGAATGCATTCCGCATCCCAGAATGTTTCTTCGTGCGGCCTCGATTCATGCCAAGGCGCAGCAATGGAACCGCGCGGAAGACGTTTTGTCCCGTGGAATGCGCCGGTTTCCGCAGTCCCCGGAGCTGGGGAGCGCAAACGCCGAGATCCAGGAAAAGAGGGCGACTGCAAGCGTCGGCTCGATTTCCTAAAAACGCGGCGAGATGAGCTTCCGATGAGAGAGTCAGCAAGAAATTGCCGTGCTTGCTGCAAGATGCAACATGCGCCCACCGGCTACCAAAAAAACGTCGGAAGAAGCTAAGTTAATTCAGCAAAGTGCCGATAGATAGGCCCGTCAATACCGACCTCCTGCTCGAACGGGCGGTTCTCAACCCTCGAGAGATGTGAGACGGGCCGCGGCCCTTGACGCAGGTGGAATCCGAATTAAGGAGATGGTCACATGTTAAGCATCCTGAACAACATTTCTGCACTGCAAGCGGAAAATTCGTTGACTACAACGCAGATGAACCTGACTAGCACCCTGCAAGAGCTTTCCACCGGCCAACGCATCAATTCTGGCGCGCAGGATCCCGCAGGGCTGGCAATTGCCGATGGGTTGGAGGCGAACATCACGGCGCTTACCCAGTCCGTGCAGAACGCCAGTGAAGGCACGGGCATGCTGCAGGTCGCCGATGGCGCCCTGTCGCAGATCTCGTCGCTGCTGAACCAGGCGGTCAGCGTCGCTACCGAGTCCGCTTCGGGCACGGTGAGCAACTCACAGCGCACCGCTCTCGACAGCGAGTTCCAATCGATCACGAGTGAAATTACGACGATTGGTGCAACCACCACCTACAACGGCCAGGCAGTTTTTGGCTCGGGCACGCTCACCGTATTCATGAGCGACTCGAGCGGCGTCGGCACTTCCAGCATCACGGTCAACCTGGCGGCGGTCAGCGCGACCAGCTTGACCTTGAATGCCGACAATTTGACCACCGCAGCCAACGCTCAAACCGCGCTGACGAACATCAACAGCGCGATTGCAGCCGTGGCCTCATTGCGTGGCAACCTGGGAGCCAGCTCCAATCAGCTGCAGGCCGCTACGAACGTCATGAACAGCCAGATCACGAACATTCAGAGCGCCGAGAGCGGCATCATGGATGCCGACATCGGGCAGACGACCGCCGATCTGTCGAAGTACAGCATTCTGCAGCAAACCGGAATCGCTGCCCTGTCGCAGTCGAACCAGATGCAGCAGGGTGTGTTGAAGCTGCTCCAGTAAGAGTAGGGAAAGGGTGGGATTCACGATCCCGCCCTTTCTTCTGTTCCGCTTGAGTGAACCATGAAAAGAACACGGTGAGCCTATGGCTTCAGTCTCCGGTATTAACCTAAGTTCTCTGTTGTCCGCGTTGGGGTCATCCTCTTCGGGGATTAACGTCACGTCGGCGGTGGAGGCTGCAGTTTCTGCGCTCTCCCAACCGGAATATCAGTGGGAATCGCAACAGCAAGGTTTGCAGACCCAGACCAACGACTTAACCCAGATACAAACCGACGTTGACACGCTGCAGAGCAGCCTGACTGCGCTGTCGGATCCCACCGGCGCCCTGTCGTCGATGACGGTCACATCCTCCGACACGAGTGTGGTGAATGCCACCGCGGCGAACGGGAGCGTGGCTGGGACACACACTGTCGTAGTCAACAACGTAGCCACAGCCGCGTCCTGGTATTCCGATGCGGTCGCGAGCAGCAGCACGACGTTGGCTGCCGGCAGTTTTACCATCCAGGTGGGCTCCGGGCCGGCAACACAGATTCAGATCGGCACCGGTCAAGATACGATGGATGAGCTGGCGAGTTACATCAACACGCAAAATCTGGGCGTGACTGCGAACGTGGTGAACGACTCCAGCGGAGCGCGCCTGTCCATCGTCAGCAGCAACACCGGCAGCGCCAACGCGGTGAACATCACAGGCGCTTCCGGGCTGACGTTTACCCAAGCTTCCGCCGGTCAGGATGCTTCTCTCACCGTGGACGGGATTCCGATCGACAGCGCGTCGAACACCGTGACCGGGGCCATCAACGGCGTAACGCTAAACCTGGTCGGCGCCAATCCTCAGGAACAGGTCACGGTCGGCATTGCGCCCGATTCGTCGTCGGTATCGCAGGCGATCAGCGATCTCGTCAGCGCCTACAACACCGCCATTGGCGACGTGAATACCCAGTACACCGTCAGCGCGAGCAATCAAGAAGGCCCCCTGGCTGGGGATCCTACCGTAGAGATGCTGCAGAATGCTCTACTGTCGACAGGCAGCTATACCTCAGGGCAGGCTGGCGTTTCGACCCTCGCCGATCTCGGCATCACCATGAATAAGGATGGCACGCTGACCTTAGACAGCTCCACGCTCAACAGTGCCTTGCAAAACAACTATTCGGCCGTGCAGAGCTTTCTGCAGGGAACCTCATCCAACGGTTTCGTCTCTTTCCTTAACAACCAGCTGAACACGCTCACGGATGCCGGAAGCGGGGCCTTCACCCTGGACCTGCAAAGCATCAGCACCGAAAACAACGACCTGCAGACCCAGATCAACAACTTCCAAACCTATATCAACGACCAGCAAACGTTACTGACCACGGAATATAACCAAGCCGACATCACGCTACAAGAGATTCCCCAGATACAGGCGCAAGTCAATGCGGAGCTTGGCTACCAGCCGACCGGCACAAGTACGACATGAAGAAAACCCAAACGGAATTGGCCTATCTTAGAGCCGCGGCGCAGAGTGCCACGGCGACCGGGCTCGTCATCCTGCTCTATGATCTTTTGATTTCCGATCTGGAGCGCGCCGCCGCTGCCATCGCAGATGGCGACATTGAGAAACGGTCGGCAGAGATTAGGCACGCGTTCCTCATTCTGCAGCAACTCGAAGGCTCGCTTGACAAGGAGAATGGAGGGCAAGCCGCCATACACTTCTCCCGCTTTTATTCGGTATTGCGGTGCAGGATTCTCGAAGCGCAAATCAAGGCAAGCCGAGAGATTCTGCAGGAACAGATCCGACTGATTTTCGAGGTTCGTAAAGCCTGGCAACAGGTCGATACTCCCACCCAACCACATTCACTTGCGGATCGGGGCCTGGCCACGTCACGCGCAGGCATGGAACAGGCGCGAGCCGCGGCCGCTTCGGGCAACGGCAATGGTGTCCGGTCAAACTGGACAGCTTGATCGCTAAACGCACGTGATCTCTGGGACGCGAAGCGGAACTCGACTCGCCGGCGGGCAGAGTCACAGCCCAGCTCGAGTTACGAGAGATAATTCAGCAGACTTTGGGGAATGACCTTCGCGATCGCTGCCAGGGTGGCGCTTTGCGCCGTTTCGGCCTGCGTCAGATCGGTTGCGGCGGTTGCCATATCTACCCCGACTAAAGAGTTGTCCTGCGTTTGCAGATTGACCTGCTCTTGTTGCAGGAACGACTGGTTCGCATTGAGCTGATCCACAGCATTGCCATAAAATACGCGCTGCTGCGACAGATAACTCACCGCATTGCTGACCTGGCTCGTCGCGGTCCCGATCGCGGCGCTGTTGCCACTCTGCAGCGCGGTTACCAGTTGCTGTAGCGATCCCATGACGTTGCCGGAGGAACCTAGAAAAAGCTGGTTTCCCGGAACGTTGGACTGAATGGTTCTGTCCTCTCCAATCGGAACATTATTCGTCCCCGAGTTGCCGTTGTATTGAACTCCCGAGGGCTGCGTCGAATCCAGGGTGAACGGTGGCGTGTTTGCGGTTCCGGCAAATACGTAGGTTCCCTCATACGACACATTGGCCAGGCTTACCACCTGGCTTTGTATTCCTTGTACTTGTTGGGCAAGGGCCTGCAGATCGGAAGTGGAAAGAGTGCCATTCGCGCCCTGAGTACCCAATGAGATTGCCTGATTCAATGCGGTCACAACGGAGCTGAGGGAGGAATCGGCGGTCTGGAAGAGGCCCTCGAGAGTGCTGGTATTTTGCAAATACTGATCCGTCTGGCCCTGGGCCGCCTGATTTTCAACGTCGGCCGCTGCTGCAGCCGGACCGTCCGAGGGCATATTGACGCGCCTCCCGGTCGACAGCTCAAGCATGTCAGTTTGTTCCTGCGCCTCGACATTCCACAGGCTGGTCAAAAGTTCCGGTGTGTAATTTGGATTAACACGCATAAGTTTATGGCGCGGACGGCGCGCTCGCTCCCATCTGCAGCACACTTTGAGTCAAATCGTCGACGGTCGAGATCACGCGGGCCGCGGCCTGGTAAGCCCGCTGATAGTTCATGAGATTGGTTGTTTCCTCATCGATGGAAACCCCGGAAATTGCGCCGAGCTGGTTGTTGAGTTGATTCAGAGTGGTGGTGGTGGCACTGACCTCGGCCGTAGCCTGCGCTGCGAGATTTCCTGACTGCGCGACCAGACTGGAGTAAGTGTCCAGTGGACTTGCGCCCGACGGTAACGCTGTGGTCTGCACTGCGAGGAGGTTGGCAATATTGCCGCTGCTGCCCGCGGTTCCATCGGAACTGGCAGCAATCTGACTCGGGTCGGTGATGGCGACGTTCAGGGTTGACGCCGCGCCCGGACCGGCTGTGACCGAAAACAGCGGTTGCCCCGCATTTCCGTTCAAATCATATCCAGCTTTCTGGGCGGCGTTGATGCTGCCGGCAAACTGGCTGGCAAGATTGTCCAGCTGAGTGAGGATTCCGGGAATGTCTTGATCGCGCACCTGTATCGAGCCGCCCAGCGAACCACCGGAAATGGAGCTGGTGATGTCCTGGCCTTGTGCCGAAGCAACATCCAACATTCCCGTCGGTCCGGTTGTCGTCTGCAGGGCGTAGCTCTGACCGCCGATCACCAGCGGTGTTCCGTTTCCCGTAGTTAGCGTCAGACCGCTTTCGGTTTGAATCTCCTGCACGTTCGTAAGCTGGGAAAGCTGTTGAATAAGCTGATTTTCCTGGTCTTCCAGGGTGCCGGGATCTTGCCCTTCTTTCTCCATCGCGCCGACCTGAGGGTTGAGTTGGGCGATCTGCGCCGTGAGGCTATTGATCTGGCTCACGTTCTGGCCAACCGTTTGGTTGAGTCCAGACTGAATGGCGTCGAGGTTGCTTTCGGTCTGCTGAAAGTCGCTGGCCAGGTTCTGCGCCGCGGTCAGAACGGCTTGCCTGTCGGGAATACTTGCAGGGTCGGTGGAGAGTTGGCTGATGCTGTTAAAAAAAGCCGTGAAGTCTGCTCCGATTCCTTGCGTGGGATCTGAGAAGAGTCCCTGTACCTGTTGCAGAGCGTTGCTTTGGGCTTGCGCGCTGCTTTGCTGCTGATTTTGTTCATCGATCTGGATCTGCAGCACCTGATCACGAATGCTCTGGACTTGCTGGAGTTCCACGCCCGTGCCGTAGGTGATGTTGCCCTCGGTGAAGGCTGGTCCCTCCGTCAAAACGGGGACTTCCCGGCTATACCCGGGGGTGTTTTCGTTGGCAATGTTATTCGAGGTGGTGTCGATCGCCGCCTGGTCAACGTCCAGGGCTTGCGCTGCAGACCACATCGCAGATGATAGCGAACCCATGCTGTTACGCCTCGCACGACCAGGTTTGATGTTTTGCCGGAGCGGGACTGCGGTCGTAGCCCTGTCCGTGCGCGCGATAGATCGCACCGATCAGCCCGACGGTTTTTGTTGCTCTCTTTAATACTGCCTTGTAAGTCCGATTCAGTTGCGCCAGCGCAATGTGAGCATGGAGAATTTCCCGACTCAACTGCGAATTCCGGTCGGGTTCCTGCCTGCCGTTCGCTTCGGCTTGCGCGGGCAATTTGTTTGCCAGGGAAAGCCTGGTACACAGCACTTCCTGCGCGGCCACATGGCGCTCCAGTTGGCTGAGGTCGTTCTTCTCAATGGAGGAAATCGCTGACGCGATTTCATGGTAGAGCGCACGCGCGTGAGCCAGTTGCTGAAGTTGCTGGCTGCGAGTTTGGTCCGCTTGCGACATTGTGATTCTGCCCGCTCCGCTTCCTTTCCTAGAAGCTCAACATGGCTTCGGCGCTTTCAGTGGGATCCATCTGGTATTGTCCGCTGGTGATGCTTTGCCGCAAAGCCTCGATCTTGTCCTGACGAACTTCGGGCGTCTCCATCGCCCGAGTCGCGAGCGCACTCAGGCTGACGTGGTCCTCGGAAGAATCCTGCGTGTCTTGAAGCTGGGATGCAGGGACCGAATTGGCGCTGCTCGCGGACGACTTCTTGACCGTCTGGTTGGTAACCGCCGGCGTGTTCTGCGCGTCGAATCCGATTCTCATCATTGGACCCTCACAGTTAGTAGTGCGAACTCTAATCGGCTCTTTGCGGCAAAAACATCAGTCGCTTCCGGGCATGTCCGGCACGATTCGCGCAACTATTTGATGGAGCCGGACTTATCTGATCCCTCGGCGGAATGGCTGGGCTTGGTTTGTCTGGCTTCGGCCGCTTCCAGATGCTTAATGATCATGCCGGCGATGCCGAAACCACCCGCCTTGGTCAGACCGTCCGCCAAAGAATGAAATGCAATGCTACGAAGCTGATCCTGCCCAACATCCTGGTTCGCCTTGTCGGGATCGTCGCCGGGTACGGTAGCGAACGATTTCTCAGCCTGTTCCAACCACTGGCCGATCAGGATGCTTTCAAAATCGTGGGCGGATTTCTCGATTTTCGCCTTATCCTTATTATTAGGGGTACTACTCTGCGGACTCTGAGCCAAGGCGCGGAGATTGCGGACCGCAAGTGTGCTGGTGGCCCGGTCGAAATCCTGGGTCTTAGCGCCTGCGCCTTTGATTGAAATATCCGCCATCGCTACAAAACCTCCAGTTCGGCCTGCAAGCCCCCCGCGGCTTTGATCGCCTGCAGAATTGCCACGATGTCATGAGCCGTTGCTCCCATCGTGTGCAGCCCGCTAATCAGTTCTTCCACACTGGCGCCTTCCTTTAATTGAATGGAACGGGCCGGTCCATCCTCAGCCTTCACTTCGGTTTGAGGAACCACCGCTGTGTTGCCGTTCGATAGAGGTGCGGGTTGCGAGACGGTGAAGGTTGTTGTCACTTCGACAGTCAAATCGCCGTGCAGAACTGATACAGGGGACAACTTGACGTCGCCTCCCATCACAATCGTGCCAGTGCGCTCGTTCATGACAACTTTTGCCGGCGGAGAAATGCTGATCGACAGCCCCTGTATCCTCGAGATCAGCGTTGGAACGGAGGATGTTCCGGATTGCGCCACGTTGACGTCAATGCGCCGGCCGTCTACGGACTGGGCGATCTCTTTTCCGAAATCACTGTTAATGGCGATGGCCACGTCCCGCGATGCGCTGAAATCGGAATCGCGCAGCTCGAAGGAAAGAGTCTTCAACTGGGTCAGATCGAGGGAGGTATCCCGCTCAACAATTCCTCCAGAAGGCACTCGACCAACCGTAGAGTGATTTACTTCTTTCGAGTTTGCGCCCCCGTGCGCCGCACTGTAACCGCCGAGAGTAAGCGGGCCCTGACCTTCGGCATAGACCTCGCCGTCGGGTCCATAAAGCGCGGTGAGAAGGAGCACGCCGCCCTCCAGGCTCTTGGCATCTCCCACCGACGATACGGTGACATCGAGAGTAGTCCCCGGGTGCGCGAAAGGGGGAAGGGAAGCGGTCACGATTACGGATGCGACATTTCGCACCTGAACCGTCGCCGGAGGGATTTGCAATCCCATGCGCTGCAGAACGTTGGCCAGAGTCTGCACCGTAAAGACAGTTTGCTGGCGATCGCCCGTGCCCCGCAGGCCAATGACAATGCCGTAACCGACGAGCGGGTTGTCGCGGACGCCGGAGATCGTGGAGATGTCGCGGATGAGCACATGCCTCTTCTCATCCGCCGCCGAGCAGAAGTTTGCGGCCAGCAGGCAAAGACTGAGTGCCTGGGCAATGCATCGAGTTCGTGCGCGTTGGTTTAGCATATCAAGCGCCCGTCAGAAGTTGAACAGCCAGAGCAAGGCGCGCACGAGCGCGTTGGGACGGTTGATCGCGTCTGAGACCACGCCCCTGCCCTTCAATTCGATTTCGAGATTGGCCAGCGACGAAGAGACGGCCGTATTGTTTGGGCCCACGTCTCCGGGGCGCAGGACTCCTCGCACGAACATGGTTTCGTGTTGATTGTTCATGAAGACTTCACGCTGGGCTTCCAACACCAGGTTCCGATTGGGTAACACCGCGATGACTCGTGCTGCCAGGTTGGTGGTCAAGGTCGATGTGTTGGAAGATTCGCCTTTACCGGTAATTTGCGTTCCCGATTGCGCTCCGAACAAGGGATTCACGCCTGCCGTACTAAGCTGGCCGGGAAGGCCGGTGATGGCCGAGGTCGTCTGAAACGCTCGTTGCGAGTTCAGATCGCCGGCCGACTGAGCCGTGGTCTGTAGCGAGACTTGCAGCACAATGGTGTCGCCCACGTTGCGAGCTTTGTAGTCGGTCGAAAGGTCGGTGAACGCGCCCCCGGAACTCCACAAGCTTCCCGCGGAGGTCGTGACCTGTGCGGCGGTTTTGTCTTGCAGGCTGGCTATGTAGGTGGCTCGCGATTGCTCTGGATCCTTAAACTTTCTTTTGGCCAGAGCCTCGGGCACGCCTGCCACAAATAGGAAGTGCAGCAGACCCATAATAATTAAGATGAGGGTAAGACGGGGCCTCATAGTCGTCCGATTTTTCACAGAGCACCTTTCAACAATCCCGGCTCAATCACTTCTGCTTTGTAAGAGTGCTTTCGATCCGAGCTGGCGACGCGGATGATCTGGCCTCGATCGCCATTTTGGTCACAGATTACACGAATGGTGATGCGAGAGTGCTGTCTTTCGAAAACCAGAATCGCGGGGTCGCCGATGTGTACATCGTGAGCTCTCGGCGTTGCAGAAGCGCTTTTCTGAGGTTCTGCAGATCCGTGGACGACTGCCAGGTCCGGTACGGAATCCGCATCGCGCAGCAGAACATAGAATGGCAAGCAAGCCTTGCGGTCGCTGCAGCGCAGCTCTGCTTTCAGGGTGTTGCCTTGCCAGTGCTTGACGCTGATCAGCCGCAATGCCGCGTTGGGCTGGCGAGTCTGGATGGGGGATAAGAGATCAATACGCTCGGCGGCTGCGGCTACGCCGGCTGCGCGCATCGCTCGGGCAACCTGATCGGGCGAAACCGCGAATCTGGTCTCCGCGAACCTGGTCTCTGGGAACCTGGCGTTTTTGGTTTCCGCTCGCGCGGCCAGCGACAGCCCAGGCAGCATCTGCATGAGAACGACGATCGTGCTGAGGATCCTGCGAGTGGTCATGGTTTGCCGTTAACGCGTCATCTGATTCAATTCGCTGAGCATCTGATCCGCTGACGTAACCACGCGCGAGTTCGATTCATACGCACGCTGCGCCACGATCATCTGCACGAATTCAGCGACCAGATCCACGTTCGATTGCTCCAACATCCCTTGCTGAATGGACCCGATTCCTTCGCTGCCGCCCGGAGTGCCGACGATCGGTTCGCCCGAGGCGGTGGTAGGCAGCAAAAGAGTGCTGCCGACGCTGTTCAAGCCGCCGGGATTGGGAAACAATGCGAGTTGAATCGTTCCCACTTGTTGCGCCTGGGTTTGTCCCGGCTGGGTGATTGAAACCGTTCCGTCCGGGCTGATGGTGACGGAGGTTGCATTGGCGGGGATCGTGATGGTGGGCTGCAGTGCATTCCCATCGGAAGTCACGACCGTGCCCTGCGCATCCACCTGGAACGATCCGTTTCTGGTGTAGGCGATCGAGCCATCGGGCATGGTCACCTGAAAGAAACCCTGGCCCTGAATGGCAAGGTCGAGTGGATTGCCGGTGGTGGCAAAGTCACCCTGCGTTTGAATCACTTCCGACGCCCCCGGCTTGGTTCCGAGTCCAACCTGTAAGCCGGTCGCTACGGTGGTCTGCTGCGAGGCTGCTGCACCCGGCATGATCTGGTTTTGATAAATCAAATCGGAAAACAAAATGCGATGGCTGCGAAACCCCGTCGTACTTGAGTTGGCGAGGTTGTTCGCAATGTTGTCGAGATTGAGTTGCTGCGCAACCATCCCGCTGGCTGCCGTGTAGAGCGCTCGTAACATAATTGTCCCTTCTAGCCGTTATTTGGAACCCGCGGCAAATCCTGGGCCGCGACCATGTTCATATCCTGGTGAAACATCGACAGCGCGCGCTCCATCATTTCTGCGTACCGCTGCAGGGTGACCAGTTCCACCGCGCTGGTGATGGGGTTCACGTTAGAGGCCTCAATGCTTCCTTGCTGAATGGTGGAGTGAACAGATGCGACGTCGGTGTGCGCGGGCGCCGAGTAATACGTTTTTCCGGCGCTCTGCAACGGCGTTCCCGGCGGAAACTCTACGAGTTTCAGTTTCCCTGCGACCGCTCCATCCACTGAGATGGTGCCGTCGGGGCTCACCGAAACCGGACCTCCGACAATTGGAATGACGCCGTGATCGCCCATCACCGCATCTCCTTCGCTAGTCACCAATTGCCCGTGGACGGAGACATGGAAGCTGCCGTTTCTGGTGAAGAGCCGGCCTGCCGCTGTCTGCACAACGAAAAATCCGGATCCTTGAATGCCGAGGTCCATCTCATTGCCGGTGCGTTCCAAATTGCCCTGCGACAAGTCCACTTGGTTTTCGCCGACTACCGCATAATTGTTTACCGCGCGATTCAGCGGCGAAAGGGGGAGCTTGGAGGAAGTTGCCAGCAGCGAGCTGAAGGAGTCGTGTTGGGCGCGATACCCGGGAGTACTCACGTTGGCCAAATTGTTTGCCAGCAGATCCAGCGTTTGACTTCGCGACATCAATGCCGTGCATGCTGCATAGAATCCGCTGTCCATAGAAACTCCCTCTCACAACAAAGCACGGCAAGGGCCACGGGAAAACCTGAACTGTGTGGGCTAAGTGATTGAAGGATGGCGGTTGGTTGGACTGGCGATGAGAGGGTGGTTAGACGAGCGCTGCGTTGTCGATGTTTTCGGCAGACCGTCTGCCTGATTTTCTAACCGCGCTCTATTCGATAGAGATTGTTGTCGGTAATTGCATGCCGCACTCGTGAGCCGCGAGCGACTCCAGCCGGCAGGCCCATATATTCGCGGCGCAGGCCAGGTCGAGCAGGGCAGCGGCTTTCGTCGTGCTGCAAAGATTCCGCTCTCCGCGGACAACTTCAACCAGTTCACCCGGAAGATTCCACGCGGTAGCAGTTTGGCTGGCGAACTGGCGTAGTTCGCCCGTCTTCATGCCGGCATTCCAACCCAGTAGTTGGGCAAGGTCGACGAGCTGGTACATCATGGCGGCCAGCAATGCTTCGTCATTCAAGGAGTCGGTGGTGTGGCGGGCGAGATCTTCTGCGATGAGCCCAGTTAATCTGGCATGCTGCCAAAAACGCTCCCGCATAAGATTCTGCGAACGGTTGCAAGAGCCGCTCGAAAACGATGCGGTCTGGCGAATTAAGGTTCGCAGGCCGCTGCGTCCTGCGGTCACGACCCAATGACTGATCGACATGGCATTATTGCTGCGCCAATCGGCCGTTTTCGACGCGAGTCTTAACAACTGCACGACCAGGCCGATGTCGCTCTTGATGACGTTTATAACGGCGTCGAGATCGACCACCCGCTCCGACAACAGCAAGTCCAGATGCAATAACGAGCGGGACGCGGCAGCAAGCGGTAGAGAGGAAATGTCCGCGGAATGATTGTTGCGCGGGCTCGCGGGGTACGAATCGCGACCGCAAATCGTGAAACGAGCTTCCGGTTTTGCAATCTCTTTCAGCACTGGCTCCACCGCGCTACTTATCGGCAGTTGGTGGCGCCGGCATTAGCTTGTGCCGAACTTCTAGCAGGCTGCTGAAAAACTCCAAAACGTGCGGGCGACGGTGGAAGAGCGGCTTTTTAGGGCCCGCGTAAGCCCTTCGAAATCAATCCGGTCTTTAGCCCCCGTGGTCGTCTTGCGCGAGCGGAATAGGCTTTTTCAGCAGCCTTCTAGTCACTCGCTACGCGGAACAGCAAATCCATGTCTTGCTTCCCTCCACAAATGCGTACCCAGACAAAATTGCGGCATTTCCCGAGGCGTGCCTGAACAGCTCCTAACTGAACCGCATAACTTCGTGTGATGCGTGCCATTTCAGTGAAGCTCATCGTCTCTTCAAACAGATGTTCGTCGTCCCGCGGAGCCGGAGAAGGCAGAGACAATTGACGCTCATAATCCTGCGCCGTGATAAAACAAGGTTCCACCGTGTATGTGGTCATGTGTTCGATGGTGTAGAGAATTTGATATTGCACGCCGTTCACAAAGCCGATCAGAAGTCTGCGTCCCTGTTCTACCAAGTGCACCGGCAAAATACTGTAGAGCTCCAGCAGCACTCTGGGGATACGCACCGGCAGGACCACGGATTGGTCGCCTAAAGGAAAAACCGGGCACGACCATTGAGATGCGACCGCCGCAGTTACCTGTTCCGCTGTCGCGAATCCCAACTGCTGGGCTGCGTCGCCGACGTTGGCTCCGCTTTCCTTGTGCCGGTCGAGCACATTCTGGAGCTGATCTTTCGTCAGGACGCCACGAGAATAAAGGATGAGTCCGAGCGGGATTCGCGACTTTTGACCCTGCCCAGGGCGCACGGGTGCAGCGCACAGTTCCGCAATTTGCTTTTCTGCGGCGGGTTCAAAACACTCAGGGCTGCAATACCACTTGTTGGCAATTCGAATCCCGTCTCGTCGTCCAGCCCTTGTCCACAGGCTGTTCCGACTGGCGCAGCTCTCACCGCAACAGGCAGAGGAACTCCCGAACCATTTTGCGGGAAGACCGGCGAAACGTTGTCGAGTGATCATGTTAGACCTTGCCACCTCCTGCACCAGTGTGTCGTCCTAGACCAGTTGTTTCGTTTTACACCAGAGTTTCGTCAAAGTTCCGGCTGCGCAGAGCTGCCCGCAACTTCAACAGCGCCATGGTATGAAGTTGAGAAATCCGCGATTCCCCGAGTTGCATCACTGCCGCGATTTCCTTCATAGTGAGTTCCTCTTTGTAGTACAGCGCGACCACCATTTGCTCTTTCTCGTTGAGGCTGGCAATGGCCTCGGCAAGTTTCCCTTGGATTTCGCTTCGAACGCAGGACTCGAATGGGTTTTCATCCCTGCTCGGGGCTGACTCGATCAAGTCGTGCTGCTCCGAGCGGTCGTAGGACGAAGCAACTTGCTGGCCCACGAGAATGGAGCCATCCACACTGCGGGCGATGCTGAAGAGTTTTTCAATGGAGATATCCATTTCGGCCGCGATTTCCTGCTCCTCCGGCTGTCGGCCAAGCGTCTGGGAAAGCTTGGTGATGGCTTCCTCGATCTGCCGGCCCCTGTGGCGAAGACGGCGTGATCCCCAGTCAAGCTCGCGCAGACTGTCGAGGATGGCCCCGCGAATGCGAAACTTTGCGTAGGATTTCAGCGGAGCCTTTTTGCTGAGGTCGTAACTGCCCACTGCCTCAATGAGACCGATGACACCGGCGTGCACCAAATCTTCCATGGGCACGTGCTGCGGCAAACGCTCATGAATGCGTCTTGCGATGTAATAGACCTGCGGCAGCTCTCGCATGACGATCTGATTGCGCTCTTCTTTTTCGTCTATCTGCTCTCTATAGGCGGCTTGCGCTTGTGACATAAGTCCTCGTTTGTTTGCCTACGATGTACTCAATCCTCTTCATCTCACCGCTCCGATGGACTGCACCGGAACTATGGGAGGTATTTCTGAGGGAGCCAGGACAACAATCTTCGGCAGAAACGGCTCCAACAATCGCCGAAGTTGGAAGCGAGCCGGCGACTGGCACAGCAGGATCGGTGGCGCCGTGACCACCTGGTCGCCAAACAGTGCGCGCAGACCGTCACACACGCGCCTTGCTGTATTTGGCTGCAATGCGGCCTGGCTGGAACCGGCAGGCTGCGGACTCAGACTTTTTCCGCATTCCTCTTCGATGCTGCGATCGATCGTGACCACCTTCAACTCTCCGTGTTCGTCCAGCAGCGGCCGCACTAATGCTCGACCCAGAGTCTGACGTATGGCCTCAACCAGAAGTATGGGGTTCCTCGTGGTGGGCGCAGTCTCGACCATGGTTTCAAGGATTGAGCCCAAATCTCGAATCGATACCTGTTCGCGCAGCAACTGCTGCAGCACCTTCTGTACTTCACCCAGGGTCATGAGCTTCGGAACCAGCTCCTCGACCAGTTTGGGATGGGAGTCTGCCAGGCGGTCGACCAGGCGCTTGGTTTCCGACCGAGTAAGCAGAAGATTCGCGTTTTGCTTCACCACCTCGCTCAGATGCGTAGCCAGCGCGGAGGTGTGATCCACCACAACGTAGCCCGCAGCGGTAGCCTGCGGCTGCAGCTCAGGGCTGATCCACTTGGCGGCGGCGTTGAAGGCGGGCTCGCGAGTGTCCTGCCCGGGCAGCTCCGGCGGCTTGGACTGTGAGCTGATGGCAAGCAGACAATCGCGGCGCATTTCCCAACGCGCGATTTCGACCCCGCGCAGATAAACCACATACTCGCGTTCTTTGAGCGCGAGATTGTCGGTGATGTGAATGGGAGGAATTAAAAAGCCGAGCTGCTGCGCCAGCTGTTTTCGCAGCGAGCGGACCTTGCCCAGCAACTGTCCTCCCTGCTTGGCATCGACCAAAGGCACCAGCCCAAGACCAACCTCCAGCATCAACTCATCGAGCTTCAGAACGGAATCGAGTTGATCGGGTGAGGCAGCTGCGCCAGCTTGCGGCTTGGCCGCCTCGGTGGCAACTTGTTCTTCCGCGGCTGCGTCTCGGCCAACCCGGCGAGCAAGAAATACAAGCAGGGTCGCCATCAGTATGAAAGACAGCTTGGGCAGGCCCGGAATAATCGCCAGCGCTGACATAACGCCGGCAGCGATCCACAGCGGCCGGCTCTTGCGGAAAAGTTGGCGTCCGAGATCCACCCCCAGAGTGCTTTCCGAAGACGCTCTGGTGAGGACCACAGCACCCGCCACCGAGACGAGTAGCGAAGGGATCATGGTGACCAACCCGTCGCCGACGGTCAAGACCGTATAGGTCTTCAGAGCCTCGAGGAATGGAGTTCCATGCTGAAAAACGCCAATGAGGAAACCCGCAACGATGTTGATAGCGGTGATCAGGATCGTGGCAAGGGAGTCGCGCTGGCTGAAGCGAGCGGCGCCATCCATGGCGCCATAGAACTCAGCTTCTCGTGCGATCATCTCGCGGCGAGCTCTGGCTTTCGCCTCGTCGATGAGTCCCGCGTTCAGATCGGCGTCAATCGCCATCTGTTTGCCGGGCATGGCGTCCAGGGTGAAGCGCGCCGTCACTTCCGCCGTGCGCACCGCGCCGTGGCTCACCACCATGAATTGAATCGCGATCAACGCCAGGAAAAGAACGAACCCGACGACGTAATTTCCGCCGACAACAAATTGTCCGAACGACTCAATAACCCTGCCTGCCGCCGCAGAACCCTCACTGCCATGCAACAGGATCCTGCGGCTGCTGGCCAGGCCCAGCGAGAGACGAAACAGGGTCAGCAGGAGCAGCAGGCTGGGGAACACGGAAAACTGCACTGGCTTCAGAATCTGAATGGCCACCAGCATCACGAGCACGGATGCGGTGATGCTGAAAGCGAGGAGCAGGTCCAGCACTAACGACGGCAGCGGTATCAACATGACGAAGACCATGCTCACCACAAGTGCCGGAACCACCCAGTCCGCACTGCCTCCTGCCATCGAATTCAATACTTTGGGTTTCGTCGCCATTTATGCTATGCCGGCTCGTTGTCGCTTAGCCTAACGAGTTCCTTTCTGTTGCCGTGCCTGTGCCTGTGCACGGAATACGAATGCCAGAATCTCGGCTACTGCCGCATACAGAGCGGCGGGAATTTGCTGGCCGACTTCCACCGTCCGATAAAGTGACTGCGCCAAGGGAGGATTTTCAAGAACAGGAATGTTGTGCCACCGAGCCACTTCCTTGATCTGCTGAGCGATGAGGTCTCGTCCTTTGGCAATCACGATGGGAGCTGCCATTTGCATTTCGTAGCGCAGGGCAACCGCGAAATGCGTGGGATTGGTGATGACGACGCTGGCTTTTTCCGTGTCGCGCAGCATCTGCCGCCGGCGCATGCTCCGCTGGATACGACGGATTCTTCCTTTGATCGCAGGATTTCCTTCGCTCTCCTTGGCTTCGTCCCGCATGTCCTGGCGGCTCATCTTCAGGTCGCCCTCTAGTTTTTGCCGGACGAGAAAGTAATCGACCCCAGCCCAGGCCAGCAGAACCAGGCCGGACTTCCAGCACAGACTCCACATGGAGCCAAGCAGAAAACCTGCGAAGCCGGCTGCCCCGAATTCAGAAGCGCGTAACATGGTCGGCCATGCGCTGGTGATGGTCGAGTACCCAATCCAGCCAATGATTCCGAAGGGAACCAGCGACTTCAGAATTCCGCTAAGACCCGCGAGAGAAAACATCTGCTTGAGTTTTCCTGCGGGATTGAGCCTTTCGAAATTCGGCGTGAGAGCGGTCGTAGCAAAAACTAATCCGCCCTGCGCTAAAGAGGAAGCGAGCGACACGATCCACACCGTGCCCACCACGGGCGCGATCCACCACAAGACTCCAATCGAGATCCAGAAAAGGACTGGCCCGCCCGGCCTGAGCGGCTCGCGCACTCCCATGTCGAGCGTGGTGCGCAGCAGGCCTTGCCAATGTTGCGCCACCAGCGGAATCCGCCAGGCCACTAAGGCAATGCCTCCGCTCCATGCCAGAGCATTGGCGAGCTCCCGGCTGCGCACGACTTGGCCTTGTTCGCGGGCCTTCTTACGCTTTTGCGGTGTTGCTTTCTCGGTTTTGCTTTGATCCGCCATCTTTCATTTCTTCACTGCGATTTCTTTACCGCGCTAAATGCAGCAAGTGCTCCATGTAGGCAACCGATTGCGAAAAATAACGCTCGAACAGGCCCGGCCAATATCGAATGACGGTGCCCAACACAAGCACGCCTAACATGCTTTTCACCGCGGGGCCCAGCAGCATAAGCGGCATCTGCGGTGAAGCCTTTCCCAACAAACCCAGCGCCAGATCCGTCAACAGCGTGGCCGACAATACGGGAGCGGCAATCTGAATGCCCAGTGCCAGAACGGCTGCACCTTCATGCAGCACGGCTTGCAGGAATAATGGATTCAAGGTCGCCGACCCGGGAGGAAGGTAGTCCAGACTGCGAGCGACCGCCCGCAGGAACCAGTGGTGCACATCAAGGCCCAGAAACAGGAACATGGCGATGCTCTGATGAAATAAGGCAACGACCGTGCTTTCCACCTGCGTGTTCGGGTCAAGAATATTGACCAGCGAATATCCCATCTGCATGCTCAGGACCTGACCCGCGACCTGGACGGCCTCAAAAACCACGCTGGCTGCCAGACCGATGCCAAGCCCGACCACGACTTCGCTGGCCACGATCACGGGCCATTGCGAAACCTGCAAAGCCGGCAATCGTGAGGCATATACCGGATACAAAGCCGCGGTGATCAACACCGTCAAGACTGCCTTGATACGCGGAGGGATCACAACGCTGCCAAAGAAAGGCGCGAACAGCATCAGCCCCGAAACGCGGAGCCCAATGACCAGTGCCGGACCGATGATCCCAATCAGAGTAATTTCCATAAACTTCAGCGCAGATACGGGTGAAAGTCAGACAGCAAATTCAAGGTGAACTGACATATCTGTCTCCACATCCAAGGCATCAGGAAAAACAAGCCTGTCCCCACACACAACAGGCGCGGCACGGCAGAGATGGTTTGCTCCTGCAGCGACGTCAACACCTGGATGATGTTGATCAGCAGGCTCACCGTGACCGCCATGGCGAGGATCGGGCTGGCGAGCAGGAAAACTTCTTGCATCGTTATCCGCCCCAGGTCTACCGCTTGTTCCAATGGCATAGCCATGTCAGTAAAAGCTCCTCATGAGCGATCCAATCAACAGATTCCAGCCGTCGACCATGACAAACAAAAGCAGTTTGAGTGGAGTTGAAATCACAACCGGCGGAAGTTGCAGCATGCCGACCGATGTCGAGATCGAAGCCACGACCATGTCGATGGCGAGGAAAGGCAGAAACAAAACGGTACCGATCTGAAAACCCGCCTTCAGTTCTGAAAGCATGTAGGCGGGCAACAGAATCCGCAGCGAGAGATCGCTGGGGCTCTTGGGCCGCGGTTCTTTCGCTAAGTCGATGAACAAAGCGACATCTTTTTCACGCACATAGTGCAGCATGAACTGTCGAACCGGTCCCGATCCTCGTTCCAACGCCTGGGTTGCAGAAATGCGGCCTTGCTGCAATGGCAAGACTGACGCCGTGTAGATGGTGGCGCCGACCGGTTGCATCAGAAAAAAGGTGAGGACCAGAGATAATCCAATCAGGGTTTGGTTCGTAGGCGTGGTTTGCAATCCGAGCGCTTGCCGAAGGAAATGAAAGACGAGCAACAATCGGGCAAACGGCGTCATGCAAAGCAACAACGTTGGCAGCAAAGTCAGGAACGTCAACAGCACGACAATCGTCCACGACGTCGATCCTTTTCCCATGCCTGTAATGCGAATCTCGTTGGGATCGTTCGGAACCGAAGGGGAACGTTCTGCTGACGTCTGCGCAGTTTGCGAGGCACTGCCCGACGGATCTGAAGTCGAGGCCGCCTGCGAGGTCTGCGCTGCCATGGGCAAACTGCCCAACAGCATTACTAGGACCAACAGAACCTTCTTTCGTAGGAATTCGTTGATTCTCATGCCCGTGCCGGATCTCCTGCCCAGCGCTGTTCGAGTACTTCAGCAAACTCCGGAGGACGTTCAAGGCGAGCCAGGGTGGAAACCGAGTTCGCCGACCCGCCCACAAGAAATTGCTCGCCGTCTACCTGGATGACTGCAACGAAGCGCTTCTCCCCGAGAGAGACGGTTTCGCAAACACGCAGCCGCTTCTTGACGCGTCGCACCTTGACTTGAGTTCGGGTCCACATCCATTTCTCAGCAAGAAACCGGAGCAGACGGGTCCACCCGCGTTCGGCGGATGCAGTCTCCATCCCTCCACCGATCACGAGGGCGGATTGACCGGCGGGCTTTTCGTCTTCAAGGTTCGAACTGCCCGCCGTGCCCACCAAGGCTGGATCTCGATCTGGCGCAATTGTTTTGATTGAATCGGACGCCGATGCCGGCAAGGCGTTCGCGGAATCGTCAGCGTTCGTGGATAAGCTGGCTGCGCGTTTGCGAGGCCGCCGGCGTTTCGACTCTTTCCCGGTCTTTGCCCTTCTCATCCCGTTCCCTTTGGCTGCGGATTCCTCAGGACGCCGCCCTGTTTTCTTGCGAGGCGTAGTTGTTGACTTCCTTCGGTCCTTGTTTGCAGGAGGTGCAAGTTCCCGCGCAACTTCACGTGCCAAACTCGTTGAAGCACTCATGCGAACTCCCTGATGCGCACTGCCAATCGATTTCCGATGACTTCGAATTCCGTCCAGGCGATGAGAAGGCCGTTGGCGCGCAGCGGAACTTCACTGGCCGCAGGACAACTGGTCTCGACAATCGATCCCCTGCTCAGTCGAAGAAGATCGCCAACCGTGAACTTCACCACCTGCGCTTCCAGCGAGAGTTGGCAGCGAAGCCGGCCGTAGAGCGCAACGGCGCCTCTCACGGCTTCTTTCTCGGGCACACTTTGAGGATCTCTGGCTAGCTTTACCGCAGCTTCCACAGGTGCCTCCCGCTTCGACTGGAGCTGCAGTCGGAATTCCGGCCCAGGTGCACGCTGCTGGTTACAAACGCTTGTGGCATACGCCGACGTTAACCTCAACTCTGCAAATGCACGCGGCTTGCCGTGCGGTAGCTCTTGTCGGCAATTTGGGATTCCAGCGAAGGAGTGTGTTAACAAGGACTTGAAGGCGCCGGGACGCGGTCGTACATGTACGAACGCGACACTTCCGGTTAGAGCCAAACTAGAAAGCGAAGCACCACGGCGCGATCCGGTGATCACGCCGCGGTCGCTTCTAATGCCGCGTTAATTGCCCGGAGCGGCCTGCAGGTTGGTCGTGTCGGAGCCGATCGAATCGAACGTCGTAATCACACGCGCGTTTGCTTCGAAGGCCCTTTGCACAACGATGAGCTGCGTAAATTCGGTGGAGATGTCCACATTGGACAGCTCCAGCGCTCCGCCCGTAAGGGTTCCAAGACCGCCGGTGGTCGGCGCGCCGATTGCCGGCGCGCCAGAACCCAGGGTTGCCTCATAGGTGTTCTGCCCATTTAGTTGCAGCCCTTGATTGTTGGAGAAGTTGGCCAAAACAATCTGCCCGAGCGCCTGGGTCTGGCCGTTGCTGAATTGGCCATCGATGGTTCCATCCGCTCCAACGCTGAACGTCTGTAGCGTGCCGCTCGGATATCCGTTTTGATTGGTGCTGGCGGTGCTGCTGGCGGCTGCGTCCTGGGTCATCAGGGAATTGCCGTTCGAGTCGGTCATACTCCAGGTGAGGTTCATGTTCGCGGCACCGTCGGCGAGTCCGGTGATGTTGATGCCGGAAATGGATCCTGAGGGTGAGCTGAGTGCGCCGTCGCTGTTGAATTGCAGCGTGCCGGTTCCCACCACCGTCGGTGCACCCGTTCCGCCTGTATCGGCGGCAGGAAGAGTAATCTGGTATGTCCAGTTCCCGGGACTCGTCATGGTGTAATTGAACGTCAGCACATGGGAATTGCCCAGGGAATCATAGACCGCCATCGACGTGGAATAAGTGCTACCGGGGGTCGCCGACGCGTCCAGATTGGTTTGCTGGCTGATCGTTGTCGTGGCTGCGGGAGGACTGGTCTGACCTTCCCCCACCTGTAAGGGACTTAGGGTCGCGCCCGGAGTCACAACTCCGTTTGTCGCCGGATAACCCATCACAAGTTGGCCACTGGAGGTCACCAGTTGCCCTGTCGCATTGAGTGAGAAGTCTCCCGCGCGCGTGTACTCCATACCGCCGGCGGGCGATTGCACCACAAAGAATCCGTTTCCGGTAATTGCAACGTTGGTATCGACGCCGGTGGTTTCCAGACTTCCACTGCTGAAGTCGCTGGTCGTCGATCCGAGGTCTGCTCCGGCGCCGATTTGAATCAGATCGCCGGCTCCAGTGGATCCAATGTTCTGATAGAACAGATCCTGGAAATTGGCGGATTGGCTCTTGAATCCGACTGTGTTCATATTGGCCAGATTGTTGGAAATGATGTTCAGCGCGTTTTCGCTGGCATCGAGACCGGAAAGTGGAATTGAAAAGGATGACATTATTGGGCTCCTGTGATGGGCTGAGTTGATTGGGAAGTCGCATTTCCGGCAGCGCTGGTTGGCGCGTAGCCGGCGATGCTTTGCAGTGTCTGATTGATGTCAATCAGCTGTTGCAGTTGATTCATGGAAAACATCTGGCCGACCATATCCGTGGGATCCATGGGGGAGGTTGGATCCTGATTCTGCAGCTCGGTGACGAGCATACTCAGAAACGTGGATTCGGCGGAGTTCGCGTTTAGAGTTGAACTCGAATCCGATGGCGATGTGCTGGCCTGGTTCGAGTGAACGGCCGGGGGCGGCGTCTGAAGTGGTGCGACAATGTGCAATGGTGAGATGCTCATATCGTTTTTCTTTCCTCCTTACGGGCTTACCTGGTAAGCCCGTTTCTACTGCGAAACGTTACATGTGGACATCAAGTCGTGATTCATGATCGAACCCAGTCGGGCGTCCAACCGTCAATGGCGACGTATCCAGCTTTTCGTGCGAATCCGTGCGGCTTTCCAACGGTCTCGCGTAGGCGCGTTGGTTCTGCTGTTGAGCAGAGCCGGAGTTTCCTCCCGTGTGATTCTGGAGCACAATGTCGCCAACCGCGATTCGCTGCTCACTGAGGCGGTCGTGCAAACTTGGCAACTCTGCCGCTAGAGCCCTGCCTAGCTCGCCGCGTTCGACTGAAATCTCAGCCATGAATTGGTTGTGCGCCATCGACGTGCGAATGTCCACATTGCCCAGATCTCCGCTTCGGATTCCCAGCCGCAATTCGCTCTCGCCCATCCGCTCAATCAGCTTTGCGGTGGAAAGAACCGCGGTGGGATAGGCTGTGAAGGCCGCCGAGCCCAGGTTCTCAGGTGAGTTTGGCGGAGATGGCTCGGGGTGCTCTGTGGTTAGCGCTCCCGCTGTCGCCTGCGGGGTTGGACTGGGACTCTTGTCCTCGTTCGAAAAGGTCAACGTCTGTGCGATGTTGAATGGGTTGGATGTTGAGATCGAGGAACGACTGTCAGTCCCACTGTCTTCAGTGCTGATGCGAAGATCGGCTGCAGTGGTGTTTGCCCCCGCGCCGGCGACATCATTTCCGGAATCCGATTTCGATTCGCCGGTATTGTCAGGCTGCGGATGTGATGGAGTCAGATCCGACGGGGCAACCTGATTTGTTTCCCCGGTTTTCTCTGCGAGCGCTGCAGTTGCCGCATCGCCACGATTTGCCGGAAGCGGAGCGGTCGCTGAAGTCGTATCTGTTGCCCGGAAAACTTCCGGATCCTCTCCGTCCTTAACGGGCGCAAGCAGGCTGGCGATTTCAGCGCTGAACGCTGATTTGGTCCTGCTCGGGTCTGTGCGACTTTCGCCGGAAGGGCGCGCTGGCTTCGCGAGGGTTTCGTTCCGCACCGCGGGCCTGGGCTCGGCGGCAACTCTCTCAGAGGGTCTTTCGTTCGCCTCTGCAAGGCCGATGTTCTGCGTGGAACTCTCTTGCCGAGGCTCAAGCTTTTCGGTCGGCGCGGATTCGATGGGCGAACCCGGTACGTCATCACTCGCGGGTTTGGGCGCTACGTGCGAACTCGACCATGAAGTTGTTGAACTCGCGAAAACAGTGCTGACGGAAGCAAGTTCCGTGGTCAGCACACCGGTGCTTGCACTTGCTGCAGGCGTTGCCACGATTCCGATGGTTGATGTTTCAGTTGGCACGGCGGGCGACTCGACCGGGGCTACGCCGGGGTTAGACAGGGAGAGGCTTGCGATGGCGGATGAGTTTGATGCTTCTTGTTGAGCCGAAATGTCTGGTTCTGGCCCAAACTTTGCTGCTGCGGGTTCGATTGGTGTGAGAATCGGAGCAATCCGAGTGTCCTGCTGACTGTCCTTCGCCGGTGCCGGCATTGAGGGAGTTGAAATCTCCGCCTTCTCAGGGGAATCGCTCGTGGCCTGGATCGGATTGCCGCCGCGCTTGCCGGCAGCGTTCAGCGACAACTTTGGTATTGGAGAATTCTGTGGTTGCGAAGGAGCCGGCAGTTTGTTCAAAACCGGAGAACTCATCGCCGAAGCTACCGGCACGGAAATCGAGAAGGGAACTGGTAGTCCCGAACTGTTTACTGCGCTCTCGCGATTCGCCGTACCAGTCGGCCGTTCTGAATGGGTAGAAACAGGCGGCGTGGAAGAGGCCAAAGCTTGACCGATGAACGGGGCGACGTTTGTCAGTGGGTTGCCGGAAGCCGGGCCTTTCGACGCGCAGTCGATTGCCGCGAGGATCGCAGAAAACGTCCCCAGTTCTGTTTGTCCGTCCGGCTTGCAGTCCGAACCCATTGAAGGATTGCCCGAGGGAATGACGGCAGGAAGTCCGATTTGTGACAAGCTGGTCGGCACGGTCTGGTTGATCCGCAGGAATAATTGCAAGCCGTAGGCCAAAAATTCCGGATTAGAAACGATTCCCGGTCGAGCACAAAGTTGGCAGCAATTAAGGATTTTCTCGAGAGTTGCCGATTAGAAAGGAGCTTCAATTGTCTGGCAGGGAAGCGTCTGGGCAACCTTTGCCTATTTCCTGGGTGGGCAAAGCCTGCCTAGTGGCGCTTGTGGCGCGCCAGAAAAATGTCGTCCACCACGTTCTGTTCCCGTTTGGCCTGTTCGCGGTTGTAGATATCTGCACGCTGGTCTCGCAGATTCTGCAGCAGTTCCCGCTTTCTCCGCGCAGCCTGAAAGGAATGCAATTGCTGTTGCCATTTGGATCGCGCATCTCGCAACTGCGTGCGAAGAAGGGCATGCTGTCGCTCCAAATCGATCTCGTACTCGTAGGCGCTCTGCAGATGCGCCGCCTGCACGCCGCGGGTGAGTTCCGCTCCGCGAGTTTGCGCCGCCACTACCCGAGATTCTTCGACCTGGCGGATTTTGTGTTCGATTGCTGAGATCGCATGTTGCAGCTTTTCCAGAGCGAGGAACTCGGCGTGTTCAACGCTTTCGCGATATCGCAGCACCGCAGCCAGGCTGAATTGAAAAGGCATGTTCAGCTGGGAAGAGCCAACAGTTGCTTCAGGCTCGCGTCGAGTGGGGCACGTTCATCGGGAGGCTGCTGCAGAAACTTTTCGACGTGGGGCAAGGCTGCGATGGCTTTATCGAGGATCGGATCCGTGCCCTGCTGATAGGCTCCGATCCGAATCAGGTCTTCGGCCCGGGTGTAGGCAGCCAGCAACATGCGGAGAGCCGCCACCTTGGTTATGTGTTCCCGGGAGCAAACATTCGGCATGAGCCGGCTGAGGCTGTCGAGAACGGAGATAGGAGGATAGTGGCTCCGCAAAGCAAGTTTGCGGTCCAGAACGATGTGGCCGTCGAGCAAGGATCGCACCGTATCCACGATCGGATCCTGCTGATCGTCTCCTTCCATCAGAACGGTGTAGAAAGCGGTAATGCTGCCTTCTGAAAAGCGCCCCGCGCGCTCCACCAGGCGCGCCAGCATAGAAAGAACGGATGGCGTGTATCCCTTCGCCGTGGGCGGTTCTCCTGCGGCCAAGCCAATCTCCCGCTGAGCCATGGCGAAGCGGGTGAGAGAATCTACCACCAGAAGAACATTTTTTCCCTGCCCACAAAAATATTCCGCGACCGTTGTCGCAGCCAGGGCGGCGCGGATTCGCAACAGTGGCGACTGATCTGACGTGGATACGACAACCACGGACCGCCGCATTCCTTCCGGGCCCAGAGCGGCCAGAAACTCTCCCACTTCGCGGCCGCGCTCGCCGATCAGCCCAAGAACCGTGATATCGGCCTCGGTGCCTCGGGCCATCATTCCAATCAGCGTGGTCTTGCCTACGCCGCTGCCGCCGAAGATGCCGATGCGTTGTCCGCGGCCGCAGGTCAAGAAACCATCGACCGCACGGATTCCACATCCCAGCGGTTCGTTGATCAGCGTGCGATCCAGAGCCTTGGGAGCGCAGCCGTCGACCGACAAAGCGCGCGACGCCTGATAATCTCCCTTGTGGTCAAGAGGTTGTCCGGTCGCGTCAACCACTCTCCCCAGCAACTCTGAACCAACGCGGAATGAAGGTCTCGCTCCCCAGGTTGCGATCTGGTCTCCAAAGCGAACCCCTTGCGGCTGCTCCAGGCTCATGGAGAGAACGGTCGATCCGCGGAAGCCAACAATCTCGCCAGGAAATCGAGATCCGCCAGACTCTACGATCTCGCAGGATTCTCCAATGGAACAGAAAGGTCCGGCGGATTCTACGAGACCGCCGACGACCTGGGTCACGCGTCCTCGCCAGCGCACGGTGGACCCATTCCGCAGCCAGTTTACGTAGGGATCAAGCGGGCGCGATGTCATTTCGCCTCAGGCCGTCGGGCCAGCAGATCGAAAAATCCCTGCTCGACTTCTTTGAGTTGTGCCTCAAGCCCCATGTTGGCGACACCCAAATCCGTTTCGAGCACGCAATCATTGGGTTGCAAGGTTGCATCCTCAATCACCTGCAGGCCTGCATGTGCGGAGAGTTCGCGACGCCAGCTTTCCGCATCCTGGGGCCGGACGCGAACCGTGACGTTTGTGTTCTGATTCAGCCGCTCGAGCATCACCTTCACCAGTCCTGCAACCACCATGGGATCGATTTGTGATTCCCGGTGCAGAATCTTGCGCGTGATCGCAAGCGCCAACTGGACCAATTCAGACTCCACCTTCGAATAGTAATCAGCTCGCTGCACCTGAAAGTCCCGAAGAGCCACTGCAATGCGCTCCCGCTCCCGCACAAGGTCTTCTCGGAGCCGGGCCTCGGTCAGTCGTGTTCCTTCAGCCACTCCCTCCGCACGCGCGCCCGTCAGCAGACGGGAAATGTCCTCTCTATCGGTCCCCCGCGCGCTTTCATTTTCAGCGATCGGCGCGGAGCTTGGCGGTTGCCCACCGTCGGCGGAAATGCCTGCAACGGCTCCGCCCAGAGTGTCGCGATAGGGGAACATCTCAACCTCAGAGGACGGCAGCATTCCTGGTTTGCTATACCACGTATTCATCTGCTCCCTCGGATTTCAGCGTGATCCTGCCTGCGGCTTCGAGGGTACGAAGCACCGTCACTGCTTCCTGTTGTGCGGCACTGACTTCCTTACTCCGCACCGGGCCCAGCGCTTCCATATCTTCCTTGAGCATTTGCACCGCTCGTGACGACATTGCCCGGAAGATGTGATCTCTTAGGTCAGGGCTTGTGCCTTTCAATGCGATGGCCAGAGTTTTCTTGTCCATGGCCCCGAGCCATTCCCGGATCGACGTATCCGCAACGCCTAGCAGATCTTCAAAGGTAAACATAAGGTTGCGAATGCTGATCGCCGTTTTGGGATCATCGCGCTCTATGCTTTCGAGCAGGCCTTTGGCGGCCGTAGGCTGCAGTTGATTCATCACCTCCGCCACGCTCTTGAGCCCGGCGAAGGTTTTGCGGCTTGGTTCGCCGCCCAGGGAGAGCAGACGGCGGTTCAAGACCGTCGAAATCTTCTCGGCCATCTCGGGAGAGAACTGCCGGAGTTGCGCCAAACGCTTGATGCATTCCGCCTGACAGGGTCCAGGCAGCTTCATCAGCAGTGCTGAAGCCTGCTTTCCATCCAGGTGGGCGAGAATCAGCGCAATGGTTTGAGGATGTTCCCCTTCCAGAAACCTGGCCAGTTGCTGAGGGTCGGCCTTCTGCAGCGATTCCAACTGAACCGTGCCCAGCTCCTGCAGCCGTACGGCTTTCTGCAAAAGATTGGTGGCGGCATCTTGCCCAAACGCCTTCACCAGCGATCGCGTGGCGAAGTCAATGCCTCCCGCCACTGCGTCTCGCGTAAGGGCCAACTGACCATATTCTTCAAGCACGGCCGCGGTATCCTCGGGCGAGACTCTTCCTAATTCCGCCAGTTCTTTGGTGACGAGCTGAAGCTCTGCTTCCGATAAATGCCGATAGACGGCACTGGCGGCCTCTTCCCCCATAACGGCCATGAGGATGGCGGCTTTTCGAATGCCGGTTATCCGCGAAGACGCCGTGGCGTTCATGATCCACCTTCATGAATCCAGGATTGCAGCAGCCGGCCGGTTGCATTGGGCTCGCTTTTTACCTGTTCCACGAGTTGTTTCTTAAGCGCCGCTGTATTCTGCTTTTCCAGAGGCAATCCGGCGGCGTCCTGCGCGGACTGCTCAAGTCGCGCCTTTTCGTTCATGCGAGCCGGCAACTCGCGGAAGGTGGCGAGCAATTGCTTCTTCAGAGGACGCAAAAGTAATGCATACGCCAGCAAGAATAGCCCAATTAAGGCGGCGTAGCGGACCATACTCGACCAATCGTTCAGAGTCATTCGGACCCGTTCGACGACCGAGCGCTTTCCGGGTGCTTCGGTTGGACCCTGCTCGAATGACAGATTCTGCACTGTGACGCTGTCGCCGCGGTCCGCGTCGATGCCGATGGCCGCCTTGGCCAGATCTTCGATCTGCTGGAGTTCAGCGGGTGTGCGCTTGCGGCGGATTTCTGTGCTCTTTCCGTTTTCCTGCCTTACCTCCTTCGCATCGTCAACCAGCAAAGCTGCGGTGATTCTGCGAATGCGTCCCGCGGGCTGCACCAGGTGTCGAGTTACTTTGTTGACCGCGAAGGTATTGCTTTCACTCTTCGAGGTTTGCGTCTCCTCGCCGTCGTCCACCGCGGCCTTGGCGCCGCTTCCGCCGGGCACGTTGCTGGAAGTTCCCGGAACGCCGCCCGCCAAACCACCGCCGGCCTGTTCTTCCGACCGCTGCGTCGTAACTGCGACGGCGCTGTCGGGATCGTATTTTTCGTCATTTTCTTCGAGGGTACTCAAATCGTACTCAACGTTGACGCTGGCTCGCGCATGCTCGGCACCCACGATCGGTTCAATCGTCTTCAGAATTCGGGCGGTGTAATCTTGCTCCAGGCTGCCGTTCGCAGAGTAAAAGTTCTGACCCGAGTTGAGTGGAAGGTTGGTGTCGGAATCGATCACCGTGACATTGTCTGGACTGAGCTTGTCCACCGCACCGGCCACCAGGCGCGCGATCCCCATCTGAGTTTCTTGCGGGAGTCGTCCGCCGTGCAGCTTCAGAATCACGGATGCCTTGGCCGCCCGTTCACGATCCAGAAACACAGAATCGGTCGGCATCACCAGATGAACCCGAACCGTTTCCACGTCCCGCAGCGTTTGTATCGAGCGCTCCAACTCGCCTTCCAGCGCGCGCTGGTAGTTCACCTTCTCGTCAAATTCGGTCTGCCCCCAATTGAGTTTGTCGAACAGCTCGAATCCCAGGCGGCCGCTGTGGGGCATGCCGCCGGAAGCTATCTCCATGCGGCTGGAGTCTAATTTGTCGCTCGGCACGCTGACCGTCTTGCCGTCTGTAGAGATCTGGCTGGAGATGTTCTTAGCTGCCAGCTTTGCATTCAAGGCCTGCGCGTCGGCCGGTTCCATCCCGGTCATCAGCGGCACATAGTCCGGGGTGGAGATGAGGTGGGCAAATGCAGCCAACACCGCTACCGTGACCACAACCGCGCCGACCAGCAACGCCCGTTGCTTGCCGTTGAGGCCGGTCACAAAGTCCATCGCTTGCTTTTGGATTTGTTTTAGTGGCGGCATGCTTTTGCTGATTCGATCCGTCCGTTAGAACTGCAGCTTCGATACTTCTTGATAAGCATTCACAATCTTGTTTCGAACTTGCATCATCAGCTGAAATGCAATGTCAGCCTTTTCGACCGCGATCATTACGTTGTGAATGTCCGAGCGATCGCCCTGCAAGAGCTCGGTAACCTTCTGATCCGAGTTGTCGCCTAAATCGTTTACCTGGTTGATCGCGTTCTTGAGAGTTGAGCCAAAACCTTCTCCGGCGTTCGACGATGCGGTTGGCCTGGTCGCTTCAGTTCCCGGAAAAGACGGCAGATTCGATGAGATGATGTTGTTCATTTGCGTTTTCCAGTGCCAGCTATCGGTTACTTTAAGAGCTCGAAAGATTGTTGCAGCATCTGCTTGGAAGCGGTGATGGCAGAAGCGTTCAGTTGATACGAGCGAACCGCTCCCATCAGATCCACCATTTCTTGTACGGGGTTAATTGCCGGATAAGCCACGTAGCCGTCTTTGTTCGCGTCCGGATGGCCGGGGTCATATCGCATAAGCGGTGCCGTGGGATCGTCGACCACGCGTTGCACGCGAACCGCCGGCACGGCGTTAGCGCCTCCGGGATGAAAGTCCGCCAACATCATGCGAAAAGGAAGATTTCCCGAGCTGGCGAAAACTACTTCTTTCCGGCGGTAGGGACCACCTTCCGGTGTGTGCGTCGTTTCCGCGTTCGCCATGTTTGCGGCCACAATTTCGGCCCGCTGTCTTTCGGCTGCGAGTGCGGAACCACTGACCTCCAGCGCTGAAAAAATGCTCATCCTTTGCCTCCCTCGTTAATCGCGGACATCAGGTTATGAAACTCGTGCTGAAGCAGTTGAACCCCAAGCCCGAATTGCATCTGGGTTTCGGCGAGCAGCAGGCCTTCACGATCCATGCTCACGTTGTTGCCGTCGGGGCGTTCCAGCAGCCCGGTTACGGATCGGGCGACCGGCAAAACGTTTTCATCGCCGGACGATACGGCCCGCACCAGCTCGCCACGAAAATCCAGATCCTTCGTGTGATATCCCGGAGTATCGATGTTGGCGATGTTGGAGACCACCAGCTTGTGCCGTTGTGACGTTACGTCCAGGAACTTTTCCAGGACTCCCATCATCGGCGTTGACACGTCGTTCATGCGTACCTCCGCGGCGGTAAACCGAATTCCCGAATCTTGTTTCGGATGGTGCGAAGACTCACACCGAGAATCTCTGCGGTCCGCGTACGATTGCCGCCGGTGACTTCCAGAGTCGACTCCAGCAATTGCCGTTCTACATCCCGCATGGAGGTGCCGGCGCAAACACTGAGGGGGGAGGCTGCGGGCTTGGCTGTCGAACCAAACCCCGAGAGTTCATTTTGCAGACAGTCGGGACCAATTTCCGGGCCGTCGTTCAAAGTAATGACCCGGCGCATCGCGTTGGCGAGTTCCCTTACATTTCCAGGCCAGGGGTACTTGCAGAGTCCGTTAAGAAATTCGGCATGGAGCCGCGATTCCTGCCGGCCTGCCTCGCGCGCGAATCGCACCGCAAAATATGAAGCCAGAGCGGGTATGTCTTCCCGGCGCTCTCGCAGCGGAGGCAGGGAGAGCGGAATAACATTGAGGCGATAGTAAAGGTCGGCACGAAAGCGCCCTTCGGCAATCAACCCCTGGAGCGATCGGTTTGTGGTTGCGATGATCCGGATGTCGATGCGCTTGGTACGCGTGTCGCCGAGACGCTCGAGCTGGCGCTCCTGGAGAACTCGAAGCAGCTTCGGTTGCAGGTGGAGCGGCATCTCGCCGATCTCATCCAGCAGCAGCGTGCCGCCTTCCGCTAGCTCGAACTTGCCCGCCTTAGACGCGGTGGCGCCGGTGAATGCGCCGCGGACATGGCCAAAAAGTTCGCTTTCCAGAAGGGCATCGGGCACCGCGGCGCAGTTGAGCGCAATAAAAGGATGCTCACGCCGGGCGCTGTTGGTGTGAATATACCGCGCGAGTAATTCCTTGCCCGTGCCGCTTTCGGCTTCCACCAGCACATCGGCGCCAGTCCGCGCAGCATGCCGGGCTCGTTCCAGAGCCTTCAAAAGAATCGGCGCCGAACCGATGATCGAGTTCGAGGAAGCGTCAGGAGCCGGCGCTTGGGTTCGCGCCTGCTGCATCACGCGGCTTGCGGTCGCTTGCAACTCTTCAAACGAAACTGGTTTAGTCAGGTAATCAAACGCTCCGCCTCTCATGGCCTGCACCGCTTCGGGCACGCTGCCGAATGCGGTGAGAACAATCACCGCGGTCGAAGGCTGGGATGCCCGGACCGAACGCATCAATTCAAGACCGTCCCCGTCAGGTAAGTGGACGTCGGTAACCATCAGCGGAAATTGTTGAGCGCTCAGTTTGCGCATGGCTTCGGTGGTTCCAGCCGCCGTTTCAGTCAACCAACCGTCACGCTGAAAGTTCGTCCTGAGAGCCATGAGCATTCCCGGTTCGTCATCCACTACGAGCACCGATTTGGCCGCATGACCATTCATAGGATGGGAATCTCCAGGCGGAGCGTCGCGCCTCGGCCCGGCTCATTGCGCGCCATGATCTGGCCCGCGTGCTGCTCGATGATGCGCCGGCACACGGCGAGTCCCAGCCCGGAGCTGCCCGTCGTCGAAAAGCCGGGATCGAAGACATGCGGCAAATCCTCTCTCCTGATCCCGCGGCCGGTATCGGTGAATTCGATCGCCACGATGCGCCCACTTTCCTGACTCTCGACCCGCGAAACCACCGCGATGCTTCCGCTGCTGGGTGTGTGACGGAGAGCGTTGCAGAACAAGTTCAAGAACACCTGTTTCAATCCATTCTGTTCGCCGTTGATTTCTATTTCGTTCGAGTCGATTTGCAGGTTGAGGGCGATTTTCCTCTGTTTTGCCAAGGGGCGAACGAACTCCAGACTGCTCTTCAGCACCGGCGTCAGTTCCAAACGGTGCAACGGAGGATTCCCCGGGGCATGGAAGCCGAGTACATTGCTGACCGTTGCGGCAAGCAAGCGAACGCCGGCCTGCAAGTGCTCGACACACTGCTTCGACTCATCACTCAATCCCGGATCCGTCGTCAGGCATTGCGCCAGCAGTTCAAGACTTCCCAAAGGGTTGCGGATTTCGTGGGCCAGCACCTCTGACACTTCAGCCACCGTGAAGGCCTTCCGGGCAGCCTCGCGTTCCTGCTCCGCTTTCTTGTGCCACGTTACATCGCGGATCACGAGGACTATCTGGCATTGTTCTACTTCTGCATCCGCGTGAGCGGACGTTGCCATTCGGGAATAACGAATGGCCAGCCAACGGTCTTCGCCTTCGCGCTCAAGCCTGATCTCCTGTTCAAAGCCCTGCTCGCCTGGACCGCGAAGGACAGCCTCTACCGTAGTTTGAATCCAGTCAGGAAGAGTGAACCCGCCGGACAGTTCGCCGCTCGGCAGCCCTAACAGCCTGCGCGCTTCCGAGTTCAACAGAACAATTCCGTGACTTGGAGGCTGCACCACGGCCACGCCGCAAGGGAGCGCGTCCAGTATCTGGGCCAGCACCAGGCGCATACGTTCGTTTTCAGCCAGACTCTTTGCCAGAGCGCGATTTCGTTCTTCCAACTCTTGCCGCAGCCGTGCGACTTCATCGTGCAACTGGCGATGCGACTCTTCCAGCCGGTCCGATGCCGCGATGAAAGAAGAGAACGCATCCATCAGATGTTCGGCGCGTTGCGGAATTTCAATATGCGCATTCATTGGATCGGGATGAGAACTAGGCAACATCTGCCCAGTTTCAATGCAAGGGAACTGCCAAATGCCGCGGCGCTTGCCAGCAGCGAAGGGTAATTGAATTGCAACGATGGCGACAGCGAGTCCGCGCTTTGTAGTCCCTATGACGTGCGGACGACGCGAAGCACCAAGAACGCGCCGTATGTCAGTGAGAATCTATAATTCCGCGCGCTTGATCGGTTAGAGAACGGTGAGCGGCATCAAGAGATCGGAACATGTCTAACTGCACGCAAAAATTTGAATATCGGCCGCCACGATTCCAAACTGACTTCCCAATCTGTCTGCAGTGCGACCGCCCATCGACTGGGCTCATACACGGCCAGTGCACCAACATCAGCGAAGATGGCCTCGGGGCAGTTTTCACTGCGTCGCTCGATCTCGGGTCGCTGGTGAATCTTCTTTTCACTCTGCCCCGAAGTTCAACCTCAACACGGGTTGCCGCACGCGTCGTCACGAAAGTGGAAGATTCGTACGGATTTGTCTTTCTGTTTCCATCGCAGGCCCAGCGGGACTCCGTGCGAAGATACATCGCGAGCGTGCGCTCGAACTCCAGCCCGCAAACTACTTAGCCGCGCTTCTCAATAATGAGGAGCCGCATTCTCGTGTTCTCGGCCTTGTCTCCTTCTTTGGCCCCCGCCTTGCTTGATAGCTAGGCAGATGTTGCCCAGTTCTCATTCTGTTCTAACGAACGACGAGCCCATGGAAAACGCTCTCACTCAAGGCGAAGTGGACGCTTTGGTTCAAGCGGCAATGGATTGCCAGAACCCGGGCAATACAGTTCTGCGCACGGTACGCCCTTGCACGTTCCGCAAATCGGGGCAGCTCACAGAGGAACAATTAGCGGCAGTGAATCGCCTGCACGAGACGTTTGCGCGTAACGTTACTCAAACTCTCGGTGCGTATCTGCGAGTTGCGGTCGAAGTCAAGCTGGTATCCGCCGAGCAGTTGGCCTACAGCGAATTCTTAAACAAAATTCCACAAATCACTTACATGATGTGCTTTGCGGTCGAAGAGATGAAGGCCGAAGCCGCCATGCAGATGGATCATTCTTTGGTTTTCCCCCTGGTCGACATCTTGCTCGGAGGCGATGGTCAGTGCGAGGCCCCGGCACGGGATATCACCGAAATCGAAGAGCACATCATGGATGCAGTGGTGAAAATGATCTGCCGCGAACTCGAATTGGCGTGGGGCTCAGTGGGCACCGCGCTCAGCCCCGGCAGACGTCCGTCCCCTGCGCAACTGCAGACTTTTCTTCCGCCAACCGAGAAGACGCTGTGCTTAAGTTTCAGCATGAGGTTGGTGGAAACCACCGGAACCTTCATGCTGGTATTTCCCGCTGCGATCTCGACTACTCTGCTGCGAAGGCTGTCGGTCGATCCAGCTTCTAGTCGTTCCCGCGCCGACGCTAAGGTAAGTGGCGACTTGACCGCTAAGATGCTGGACTGCCAGTTTGCAGCTCATCTCGAAGTGCCCGCGATCCAGCTCCCCGTCAGCTCGCTGGTAACGCTTGCTCCACAAAAACTCTACAACCTCGGCATTTCAGTGCGGCAACCGGCATCGCTCGTCATCGCCGGCCACGAAGCGTTTGAAGCGAACCCGGTGCGCCAGGGGCGTCGCCGGGCTGCTCAGCTCGGTCGTCAATTGGCAATTTCAGAGGAAGAAGGAAAGCTATAGCATGACTTCGATCGCCCCCGGAACGAAACTTCATTTTTTTATCGAGACGCTTCGCCAGGCGATCGGCGATGTGTATTCCGCTTCACTGGCGTCAGACTGGAGCGTTGGCCTCCAACCGGACGGTTCTTCTGCCTCACTCGATACATCGGCGTTGTGCTTCGAGCTGCTCTTTAGCGGAGGCTTGCAAGGCCGGTTGACGGTTCAAATGCAGAATAGCCACGCTCAGTTATTGGCGGAACAGCTCACCAAACCAACCAGCTCACCGGCGGCAATCGATCAGAAACCCAAGGACGCTCTGGAAGCGCTGTGGCAAAAGGTCGCAAGCCGGGTTGCATCCGAATTGCATGCGAGATTTGGCGAAGCGAAGGTGGAGGTGCACACCTGCGAGCCACAAGTTGAGAGTGGGGCGACCACGTTTGTCCTGCTGGTCTCCGGCCTCGATGCAAATGCCAGCGTGCCCTTGAGTTTTTCCGTGAGCACCAGTCTGGCCGCGGCCCTGACCGACTCGAGTTCCAAAGATGCCGTTGTATCCGAGCGTTCTGGAGAACAGTCCCCCACAACAGGCAAGAATCCGAATCTGGACCTTTTCTTGGGAGCCAACCTCAATCTCACGCTGCGCTTTGGTCAGCGCGTGCTGTCGTTGCGCGAGGTCCTGGGCTTGACTTCAGGTTCGGTGATCGAGCTTGACCGGGAAGTTCATGAACCCGCCGACTTGCTCCTTGGAGACAAACTCATTGCTCGAGGCGAGGTCGTCATTGTCGACGGCAACTATGGAATTCGAGTGACCGAAGTGGCGGATACCTCCCAGCGTTTGAAAACGATCTAGACTGATGTGCATTCGATGCCAGAGCACTCGCGGAGAGCAACTTCGAAATGTCCACGTTTGGGTGGTACAGTGAAGCGCGAACCTTGGCCGGCGGTAATGAGGTGAAATGCCGATGAAAGTTAATTTAGATGGAGCACTCCCGGACCCCATCATTCGGGAACAGAAAACCGATCTCAAGGGTCAATCGGTCAAGGGTCAACCCGTCAACGCCCAATCGGTCCCGGCGCAATCTGACGGTGGAGAGCAGATCGACAAAACCACTCTGCACGCTGATCAAGACAGCGTGGTGGCGCTGACATCGCAGGCGTTGACGACTTCTGAACTCCGTGAAGAGAAGATCGCAACCCTGCGGCAGTTGATCGCCAGCGGTCAATATAAAGTCGACCCTGAGAACGTGGCCGAGGCGATTCTGCAGGACGCTGCGCGGCCCAAGACGTCCTCATAAAAGACCTCCTCATAAAAGACGTCCTCCTAAACAAACTCGGAAACGGGGAGTGGCTCAATTTGAAAAGGCTCTAGTGTCGTGCGTCGAAAATGGTGATCGTTATGTTGCGCCTTCATCCGGCGTAAGTTTTGGGGTTCGACGAAGAAGTCAAGGGCTTTCACCACAGAGGGCACAGAGGATCACAGAGGAAACTGAGGATAAATAAACGTCGATCTGTTTGACGCACTTCACCAGGTCTGCAGCCAGCTCTGCTTTGAAAACGTGTTCCTTGAGGGAAGGCCTGCGGAGCGAAGGATGGGGCGAAGATACGGCCAAGGGTTCTGTACGTACACTGGTGTAGTGATATTTGACAAATGTACAGTGACGTACGTACATTGGCGTACATTATTGCCACTTATTCCCATTTTGGGACAGAAAATATACCCCTACGCGCCGGGGGAAGCGGAAAAGCCGGTCCGGTCGATTTTTAAAATGCCCATTGCTGGGCCAACAACGGCCCGTAGAGCGACGCGGACGACGCGACCGCCCCTCCCCCACACAGACGCTCCTTAAAGTTCGCCAGAACGCGTTTAAACGCGTTTTTACCAAGAATCAACGACTTACACCAACTTTCAACGACTTACACCAAGTTTCAACGACTTAGCGAGAAGGGCAAGTTTCAAGGTTTCAAGGTTTCGAGGAGCAGGTTTCAAAGTTTCGGAGCTTCGGGAGTTCGGACACGGGCGAGAATTGTTGATTGTTGATTTTTGATTGTTGATTGAAAACCGCGGCGCGGGAGCTGAGGCATTTCAATCAGAAATCAGAAATCAACAATCAACAATCAACAATCGGCAACTGAAAATCGAAAATCGAAAATCGGAGATCGGCATTCAACGGAACCCAGCCGTCCGGGAGCGAGTATCGCCCGCCCGCCGCTGATCTTTGGTCATCCGTTCGCTGCACGATGGTTTCTAAGCTTCGACCTCGGAGTGGCCGATAAAGACTGGCCGTGACCCAATCCAACCCAAACTCCACGCCCGGGGAAAACAAGCCCCAGTTTTCTCGCTACGTTGCCCGCCAGCCGATTCTTAGCAGCGATAAACAAGTATTCGGATACGAGATTCTGTTTCGCAACGGAGTCGAGAACTATTTTTCTCATCCCGACCCCGACGCGGCCTCTCGCAGCACGCTGGACGCGTCTTTGCTGATGGGAATCGATATCCTGTGCGACGGCCGCAGCGCTTTTGTGAACTGCACCCGGGATACGCTGCTAAAGGACTACATCACGCTCTTGCCCCCGCAACGCACCGTAGTCGAGATTCTGGAATCGGTGGTTGACGACGACCTGATCCGAAGCTCCTGCGTGCGGCTTAAGAACGCAGGCTATCCCATTGCCCTGGACGATTTCATTGCCAACGATCCACGGGACGGACTGGTGCAGTATGCGGACTTCATTAAGGTGGACATGAAGCGCACGACGGCGGAAGAAAGGGTCGCGCTGGTCAAGCGTTACGCCGCCCCAGGCCGGCGAATGCTCGCGGAAAAAGTCGAGACCCGCGAAGAATATCAAGTGTGCAAGAAAGCCGGCTTCTCATATTTTCAGGGATATTTTTTCCGCCGCCCAGAACTCATGCAGGCGCGCGATATTCCGGCGAACCGGCTCAACTATCTCCGGTTGATGCGAACCATCAGTCAAAACGAGGTCGACCCAAAGGAAATCGAGGACATTATCAAATCGGAAGCTTCGCTGTGCTATCGGCTGTTGCGCTACCTGAACTCGGCGGCTTTCGCCTTTTCGTCGGAGATTCACTCGGTGCGGCACGCGCTCGCGATTCTTGGGGAACGCGAAGTCCGTCGCTGGGTGCGCCTGGTGGCGACGCTGGGAGTGGGCCAGGATAAGCCCTCCGATCTCGTTCTGTCCGCTTTGGTGCGAGCGCGCTATGGCGAGTTGCTGGCGCCACGCGTCCCACACGGTGATTCCGACCTTTTCCTGGTCGGTCTGCTCTCGCTGATGGATGCAATTCTGGAGTTGCCGATGGGAGTGGTGCTGGAAGGAATTGGCCTGGACCGCGAGACCAGGGCCGTTCTTCTAGGGCAGGAAGGGCCGTTGGATCCAATCTACCGGCTCATGTTGTCCCACGAAGTCGCGGACTGGCCACAGATCAGCGAACTTTGTTCCCGATTGAAGTTGCCCGAAGCCTTTGTGATCGAGTCCCACTGGAAGGCGATGCAGTGGGCCCAGGAGACCACTTCCGGGCTAGCCAGCGCCAGCCATGCCTGAGATTAAGTGGAGAGTAGCGAGTAAGAGTCAGAGTGCCTCCGCCCCAACCACTGCCCGACTTGGCTAGGCCAGTTCGTCTACATCGTGAGGCGTCTCTTCCTCCAGGCTTAAATCGTCGTCCTCATTGCCGGGGTTCTTGCGAGGCGGTGGTTTTTCCTCACGACGACGGCGCTCGGGAAAGACCGTGCTGCGGCGGTTTTCGGCCTGCGCAATCGGATCCATCCTCTCTGGGATTGAAAAGTCATCCACCCTACACCCCAATCAGTGCACATAGCGTAGTCCATGTGTTTATCGGCCTGAGAGGGGGAAACCTTTAGCGGGGAAATAGTGATCCGCCGCCGGCCATTTCCACGGATGGGCGGACGAGATTGTCCTTGCATCGTCGCCCTTAAGTCTTAGAACCGAAAGCCGAAGTCAAACTCGGCAAGGCTCAGCAGGCTGCGATTTGCCGTCTCCTGTGCGGTCAGGATGAGGTTTGTCGGATCCGTGATGGTGGAATGTAATTCGTAGATCCCGAGGGTTTGCCGGATGAAAAAGTGGCCGCGTGCCGTCGGCGACGGAAACCAAATCTGAATCTCTGAACCCTGAAGTCCATTCAGTCGATCCGTACCCGGAAGAACATAGAGCGCTTGCCAGCGGATACTGTGGCCGGCCCGGAAATAATCGCCTCCCACCCCGAATGCCGGGTGCCATGCCTGCTTGGTGTAGTTGGTGGTAGAGGTCTGACGCCACTGGATTCCCCCGCCGAAATAAAGCTGGCGGCGGAAGGTGTAAAAGGATCTGGCTTCCATCGACCGTTCGTGCCCGCTGTAGTTATCGGTCGTGTTGTCGTTCACTTTGCGGGCGTTGGTGTAGCTGCCTTCGACATCGGAGAAGAACCGTTTCAAGTCAAGCAGGAATCCGCCGCCTCCATCCAGGGCCAGCGGCTGATAGCCATTGCTGGCTAGAGACGGTCCAGAAAATACGATGGGATGCGGCTTCCAGGAAGGTTCCACCAATCCCCCGGATGCGGAAAGCTGCTGGGCGGACGCCCCCAAGGAGAGGAGGAGAACAGCGAATAAAGGCGCGAATTGTCTAGCCATAAAGCCCCCTCCCCATAGGTCGTGCCTGGGGTGCACTTGCGGCAAACAAGAATTGGTTGGGCGACAAATCATGGGTCTCGGATCATGGACACTCGAACGTCTGCTGCTCTGACCCAGGCTCACTCAGGCTGCTCCCACTATCGGCACGGTCGTGCTATTTCCTTACTGAGAATTACCTTGGTGCAGAGCGGAGCGTTTGAGGAGGGCGACGGGCAGGCCCTGCGAGAAAGGCTTCCTCAGCCGTCAGTCGCCGGCAGCGCGAACATAATCGGGATCAGCGATTCGAATTACGTCGCGTCAAACCCGTCAATGCGAGAGGTGATCGCAAGCGCCATGGTTTGGGGATCGAAGCTGAACCTGCGGCGCTCCGATGCCGGCACTTCCTGAAGTAGTTCGTCGTAAGTAGGAGGATGAAGAGGGCGCGCGGAATAAAATCCCAGAACATCGGCAAAGCGGCAACTGTAATGGATCAAGGAAACGTGATCGAATTTTCTTTCTTTCATGTTTTCATGGTGTTGCGAGGCAAAGTCCGCCAGCTCAGAAGGCAGGCGCCAGGCGGAAACCAAACAACGCCCAGCCTCGCAGTGATCAATGCCGAACATGCGGCGCTCGCGTTCGAGCATGTCGCCGCCCTCGTCGCCGCTCTCCAGCAATTTGGCGTAGGGCTGTGGACGGATAGCCGCCAACGCCAGCCTGCCCAGATCGTGCAGCATGCCGGCGGTGTAGGCGTCGTAGCCATGGGCGGTGGGGTTGGTGCTCGTCGCTTCTTCTGCGATCAGGGCGCAGGCAAGGCTGTGCCGCCAACATGCGCGCAGAGCCGGAACTGCCAGCACTTCTCCCAGGTAAGAGCGGATGCCGATCGTGACCGCAACATTTTTCAGGCGTTCAAAGCCAAGCATCATCGCCGCCTGGGTCAGATTCCGAACCGCCGACTGCAAAGGATACAAAGGGGAATTCGCGATCCGCAGAACCTCGCTGGCAAACGACGGATCCGACGACACGACCTGGTAAAGCTCAAACAGGCGCGTGTCACTGCTGGAAAGCAACTGGAGTGCCTTCGCCGATACTGAGGGAAATGCCGGGAGGGTCAACAACTCCCAGGGGACTCCTGCAGGAGTCTCACTTGCCGGTGTGGTCACGTGGTCGTTCTCCATTCCGCGGGGAATCTCATCTTTCAGTGTCGTAGGTCTCATCGCTTGTGGGAGTTTCCCAGCCGCAGCAAACCCAGCCGCAGCAAACCCAGCCGAATCGCGGCTGCTTAGCTGGTCGCGTTTCACTAATCGGCAATTCGGCCGCAGTTCAACAGCCGGGCTGGATCGAAGCGTTGTTGTTGGGTAAGTTTCCGGCACCGATCTGCAGGCCGGGAGGGCCTCTGTGTGCTCTCTTCAGAATGAAGTGTTTTCGCCTTACCGCTCAACAAATTGTCGCGATCAACCAACCCCTGCTCCGCAGCTTGCATCCTACTCGGCGCCCAAGGACTTTTATGTATCTTCCGAACCGAATTCCGGATTGTAGGAAGAAATGGAGAACGATGCGCATCGGTCAAACGGCTGTGTTATGACATTGAGGCTGACCACATGCCAGTTGAATCTTTGGTTGATCGGGAACACCGCTTGGTGCGGACACATTTCAGTGGGTTAGTCACGCACCGCGAATTTGCCGCCTATGTCCAGCAGGTGAGCAGCGATCCGGCGTTCGACGCCGCTTTTTCTGAGCTGGTTACATTTGCGGACGACTCCGACATCCGACTCCGGTTTTGGGACTTTCAAGATCTGTTGCATAGCGACCCGTTTTTCGAGTCCGCCAAACGTGCCTTTGTCATTCCCGCCCGCGACTCGGTTTACGGCGTAATGCGTATCTATCAAACCGTGAGACGTGACAGTCCGAACGTCAGAATTCTCGAAACCATTCAAGAAGCCCTGGCGTGGCTCGCCGAGCCCGGCGAAGAAGTCCTTCGTCCGGATACTTCACGGCGGGCGGGATAACGGCTGGCAGGATGACGACGGGCGGGATAGCAGCGAAACCCAGGTCGAAGTCATCCCCCGAATCGCAGAGCCCTCTGGCGCACTCCGTCAGCGCCCATCTCCGGTCAGGCATTGCACCGAAGTGAACCGCGAACCCACTCAACAGGCATTCCAACTCCTCGGAGCCTGGCGATCGTTACCTTCGCGATCGTTACCTTGGTGCGCTGACTGGACTCCAGTAACTGAAATGCTCGCCGCCCAATACCGATAGAGAGCGGGCACAGTGAGCAATTCACTTTCAGGAGATCATCATGTCAGTGTCCGGCATTTCCAGCAGCGGCCTTTCCAGTTATGGGGCCCAGGGGCAACAAACCAATTTCCAGAAAATCCAACAGGAGTTTCAACAGCTTGGTCAGGATCTGCAGTCGGGTAACCTTTCGGCGGCGCAATCCGATTTTTCGGCACTGGTGACCCTGCTGCCGCAAAGCAGCACGACCTCGTCGGGACAAAACAGCAATAAGCTGCTGCAAGCGTTTAACCAGCTTGGTCAGGATCTTCAGGCTGGGAATCTGGCGGACGCCCAGTCAGATTACGCAAACATTCAACAGGCATTCCAAAGCCAGGGGGCGCGCAGGCATCACCACCAGGACCCGGCAGCCAGCCAGGGCAGCACAGCCAGTGGAAGCAGCGTCAGTGACGAGTTTCAGCAATTGGGCCAGGCGCTGTCCTCTGGCAATCTCAGCTCCGCACAGCAAGCTTACGCGGCCCTGCAGCAGGACTTTCAGTCTTCTGGGCAGACTTCTGACCAGACCAGCGGGAACAGCGGCAGCAGCAGCAGCAGCGGGCAACCGGCGCAGTTTTCGATCACCGTGGAAGTCGCGAGCGTGTCGATAACCGCGTAAGGAACAACCTGTCGGACCTGTGGCAGGAGAAAGACCTAAGCATCCTCCTTGGACCGGAGTGGCTGTCGTCTCTTCTCCTGCATTTTGTTTCTAAGCGGTTCCAAATCGTGAGTCGTCCGGGGCCAAACCGTCCCACTGATGGAAAGAATAAGGGAGCGCAGCAGCGCAAAGGTATCACTCGGCCCGGCCCAAAGGGCCCCAGATCACCAGGTGAGGTGAAAAGGGAGGATGTGCATGGAAGCCAAGAACCTGTTGCCCTGGGCAATGTTGTGCGTCCTCCTCGCTGGTCAGCTTCAGGCCAAGGGCCAGACCGCGTCCTTATCAATGTCCACGACTGAAGGGCAAGTCAGATCCAGCTACGGGAACCTGCCGTTGATGTTCGAAGCCAACCAGGGGCAATCCGACTCGCAGGTCAGGTTTGTGTCACACGGCGGCGGATACTCGATGTTCCTGACCGCTGGCGGGTTGGTACTGGCCGTGAGCGCCCCGAACGCACCGGCATCCTCAAAAGTGGTCGCCGAGTCATCCGCCCACCAAGCCCGGCCGACGCTAGGGCCTATCCATCAGATGCAGAGGTCTTACCGCAATCAGGAATCGAGCAGCCTGGCGATTCATCTCGTAGGATCAGCGCCCAACCCACAAATTGTCGGGGAGATTCCGCTGCAGACGAGAGTCAACTACTTCGTGGGTCGCGATCCAAGCCAGTGGCACAGGAACATTCCGACGTATGGCCAAGTCCGATACCACAATGTGTACCCGGGAATTGACCTCGTCTACTACGGGAACAATCGCCATCTGGAATATGATTTTGATCTTGCCCCGGGCGCGGATCCGGAGAACATCGAGTTCTCCGTTACCGGCACGGACGCGCTCACGATTGATTCGCTGGGTAACCTCGTCCTGACCAAGAACGCCGCGCAACTGGTGTTTCATGCGCCGGTCGTTTATCAGATGGAACGGGGAGCGCGAATTCCAGTTGCGGGCTCGTATGTGCTTCGTGACTCCTCGCATGCAGCTTTCTCCGTGGGAAACTATGACCGATCGAAGCCCCTCACCATCGATCCGGTTCTCGTTTACTCGACTTTCGTCGGGGGTAGTGGCGACGTTTTCAGCAATGGAATCGAGGTTGATTCCTCAGGCGACGCCTATATGGTCGGGACCACGGATTCCCCGAGTCTGCCCTCGGGAAGTCATGCACTGTTCGCTACGCAGTTTCGAATGTTTCTCATCGAGCTGGACCCCACTGGCTCAACTCTGCTTTTTGCCAACTACTTTGGCGGCACCAGTGGAGGCGACGAGCCCTATGCCGTGGTGCTTGACGGCTCGGGAAATCCCTACATCACCGGGGACACTCCGTCTTCCGATTTCCCGGTGGTGAATGCGTACCAGTCAACTCTGTCAGGCACGGAGGACGCATTCCTCATCAAGTTCTCATCGGACGGCTCAACCATCGACTATTCCACGTATCTGGGAGGATCGACTTCGCAGCTGGGAACTTCCATCGCAGTGGATCCTTCCGGGGAAGCAATGGTTGCAGGCATGACTCAATCGACTGACTTCCCGGTGGTCAACGCTTCTCAGTCGTCTGTGGTGGCGGACCAGTTCGGCGACTGGGGAGTCTACGGGTTTCTTGCCAAGTTCGCTGCGGATGGCAGTTCCCCGGTTTATTCAACCTACCTCGCGGGGAGCAGCCTGAACACGGCTTCCTGGTGCAGCGGCTGCCTGCCCGATTCGGAAGTCTGGGGTGTGGCTTCCGATGCGTCGGGCAATGCGTATGTGACCGGAGTTACAAACACCGCAGATTTTCCAGTCACAGCGGGAGCGTTCGCGATCGCCTCGCCCGGTACTGGAACAAATGATGTGGGCTTTGTCTCGAAGTTCAGCAATACCGGCGCGCTGGCCTATTCAACCTATCTGGGCGGGCAAACGTCCAGTCGCCTGGACGCGATTGCAGTGGACGCGACCGGATCGGCTTACGTTACCGGATACGACACCGCCAACGATGGCTTCCCCATCGTCACCACCAGCATCTGCGATCCATCTGTTTCTGCCTGCAACGGCGCTGTCATCGCCAAGCTGGATCCTACGGGCGCAACCTTGGTGTATTCCACGTTCCTGGGCACTTCCAACAACATGAATGGACAGGCAATCCAGGTCGATTCGAGCGGCGATGCATTTATCGCAGGCAGCGATGTGCAGTTTGACTTGTACAACCCGATCGAAGAGTATGCGGGAAACCGCGACGTCGTAATCGCGGAAATCGATTCCAGTGCGTCCACCGTGTTGATGGCAACCTTCCTCGGTGGGCAGCAACTGGATGAGGCGGCTGGCCTGGCGCTGGACAGCAGCGGCGCCGTCTACGTCACGGGAGTGACACAATCTTTCGACTTTCCGGTAACGCAGTCCGCCTTTCAGACCGTGTGGGGAGGACCGACCGATTCCTTCATCGCCAAGATCGATCCCGTTACGGCTGCGCCGGCGGTTGCCATGGCGCCGTTTGCATTGCAGTTCAGTTCTGAGTCGATGGGGACGACGAGCCCCTCGCAGACCAGCCTTCTGCGCAATATGGGTTCACAATCCTTGTCGATCGCCAGCAAGTCGATCAGCGGGGATTTTGCCGAAACCGATGATTGCGGGACAACCGTAGCTCCAGCGTCCTCTTGCACATTTACGATTACGTTTACCCCCACCGGCGTGGGGACTCGCACCGGAACTCTCACAATCGTTGACGATGCCCAGGGCAGCCCACATTCCGTTTCGCTGACAGGGTCCGGCGCTCCCGGTCCTCCAAGCATTGCGATCAGTCCATCGAGTTTAAGTTTCTCGTCGACCGCGGTGGGCACCATCTCGGGGGTGCAGACTATCACGATCGCCAACACCGGCACTGCGCCGGTGCAAATCAGCAACGTGCAGGCGACTTCCCAATTTTCCGCGGCCAGCACCACTTGCAGTTCGCTCACACCCGGTAACACCTGCGCCGTGCAAGTGACCTTTACACCCAACGCCACTGGAGAGAGCACTGGCAGTCTGTCATTGACAGACTCGACGAGCGGGACAGTCTATGAGGTTCCACTGAGCGGAGCAGGAGTCGATTTCACATTCTCAGCTCCAAGCTCGAGTACTACCGTGTCTGCAGGCGGCAATGCGACCTATGTTTTGAATTTCAGTTCGGTGGGCGGGAGTTTTCCGAATTCCATCAGCTTGAAGTGCACCGGGGCCCCTGCGTTCTCCACTTGTACCTTGAGCCCAAGTTCGATCACTCCCGGCAACAGCTCGCCCGTGACGGTGACGGTAACCACGTCGGGGACGGCCTCTGGACTCGCTGGCGGATGGCTAAGCAGGAAAGCCCTTCTCGCGTCCCTGTTGGCCACGCCATTGTCATTTTTCAGCGTGTTTGTTGTGGGCGGGCGCCGTCGGGTTTTATCAAGCGGCGCAATCGTTGCAACGTTCCTTTTTCTCGGGCTGATGATGGGCTGCGCCGGGACCAGCACGGGCGCATCCGGCTCTTCCGGCGTGACGCCACCTGGAACATACAATCTCAGCGTGATCGCAACCTGCGGAAACTTGCAGCATGTTACGAACCTGACACTGGTGGTGCAATAAGGCGAATCCTCAGTAAAGAAAATCTATGACCCCAGATATGGCATTTGAGTGTTTGCTGGTGTCGCGAGACGCGACGCTATTCAACGTAGTGGATCGCATCCTTCGTGCCTTGTCGATAAAGACTAGAGTTTGTTTGAGCTACCCCAAGGCGATTGGCCAGCTGGAGCGAGGCAGCAGCGATCTGGTCGTGATCGATTGCGAAAACGACGAGGCTTCCGAACTCCTGGATAAAATCTGGCATGACGGAGGAAAGGCGAAGCCGACCGTCGTAGTCATCTCTTCTTCTGGCGCTCAGGTGCGCGGGGCGCACATTGTGCTGAAAAAACCGGTGACCTTGGAGTCCGGCGAAAGTGCTTTCAAGCAGGCCTATTCTCGAATGGTGCTCGATTTCCGGCGGCGTGCCCGGCATTCGATCATGCTGCCGGTTTCTGCCACATGCGACGACGGCCGCTCGACCATGGTGATCGTCACCGATATCGGGGATGGGGGAGTTGGGCTGAGCACTCAACACTCTTTGGCTACCGGCGACGTCTTGCAATTTCGCTTGCGCCTGCGGGCCGCACCAAGAAAGATCCTGATTCGCGCTCGCGTTCTTTGGACCAGAGACTACGGCCGATTCGGTTGTGAATTTGTCGGCATCCCTCCGGTTGATCTCATGATCCTGCAGGACTGGCTAAAGGCAAAGAGTTCGGTCAAAAAGCCTCTGGTAGCCGTTTAGTGCAGAACCTCGCACGCAGCTGCACTACGAACTTCTTCGCATAGTCCTTGTTCTAGAATCCTCAAACGCCTCTTTTCCTGTCTCGGCAACCAGTTCTGCATTGCTGTGTCGGAAGCTTGATAAACTATGCGCGCCGCATTTGTTGTCTCCCGCAATGGATGATGCTCATGGGAAAAACTTATATCGAATCGTTCCGTAAAAAGCCTGGGATGGCAGCACTGCTGTGCCTGCTGCTGTCTGCAATTCCAGCGTGGTCGCAGGAGACCCCAGAACCAGCCGATGGAGCCCCCGTCTACAAGGATACGACGCTCAGCTTTGAAGATCGCGCCCGTGATCTGGTGAGCCGGATGACCCTGGAGGAAAAAATTTCGCAGCTTGGTCACACCTCCGACGCGGTTGCGCGCCTGGGCATTCCCGAATACAACTGGTGGAACGAAGGCTTGCACGGAGTCGCCAGGGCGGGGATTGCGACGGTTTTTCCGCAGGCGATCGGGCTGGCCGCAACGTTTGACCAGGATCTCATCCATCGCGACGCGGAGGCGATCGGCACGGAGTTTCGGGCGAAGTACAACTCCGGCCGTGGCCCGGACGGTTCTTCGCTATGGTACAAAGGCCTGACCGTGTGGTCGCCAAACATCAACATTTTCCGCGATCCCCGCTGGGGACGCGGGCAGGAGACTTATGGCGAAGATCCATTTCTGACTTCGCGAATCGGAACGGCATTTGTCCGCGGATTGCAGGGCGACGATCCCCATTATCTGAAGGTGGTGGCTACGGCAAAACATTTTGCCGTGCACAGCGGGCCTGAGGCTACACGCCACGAAGTGAACGTGACCGTCTCCCAGCACGATCTGGAAGATACGTATCTGCCCGCGTTTCGCGCGCTGGTGACGGATGCCAAAGCCGATTCGGTGATGTGCGCTTACAACTCCGTCAACGGCGAACCCGCATGCGCCAACACGATGCTGCTGGGGCAGTACCTGCGCGGCGATTGGAAATTTGACGGTTTTGTGGTCTCCGACTGCGGAGCCGGTACCGACATCCGCGCGCACCATCAGTTCAAGGCCACGATGGAAGAAGGTGTGAGCGCGGGATTGAAGGCTGGGACCGATCTGTTCTGCGGATCTCCGCAGGAGCGCTCCCACACGGAAAAAGCTGCGCTGTTGAATGCGGTACATCAAGGCATTCTTTCCGAAGCCGACGTTGACCGCGCGCTGACGCGGCTGATGACGGCGCGCTTTCGGCTCGGCATGTTCGATCCGCCCGCGATGGTTCCCTGGTCCAGTTTGGGGCTTTCCGACAACGACACTTCCGCTAACCGCGAGCTGGCGCTGCAGACGGCGCTCGAATCGATTGTGCTTTTGAAAAACGAGAACCATCTGCTGCCGCTCAAGAAGTCCTATCCGCGCATCGCCGTCATTGGGCCCGATGCGGACAGTCTGGATGCCCTGGAAGGAAATTACAACGGAACGCCGTCTGCGCCGGTCACGATTCTGGCGGGTATCCGCAAACGATTCGCGAATTCGCGGGTTGAATATGTCCAGGGCACGGGTCTGACTGGCACCGCACTGCGGCCTGTGCCATCGACGGTTCTTTATACCACGCCGGCGAAGACAATCCACGGGTTGAGGGGCGAGTACTTCGATAATACGCAACTGCAGGACAAACCGATTTTGCGCCGCAACGATGCCGGTGTGAATTTCACGTGGGCGTTCAACGGGGTTTCGCCTCGCCTGAAGAATAACTACTCGGTGCGTTGGACTGGAGTGCTGGCGCCCACCGAGACGTCCAATTATCTGCTGGGGTTCACCGGCCAGGACGGATACCGCGTCTGGGTGAACGGCGAATTGCTGGTGGAAGACTGGACTCCGCACCGGCCCTCGACCACGACCACCGCGCCCATCCACATGGTCAGGAACCACACCTACGCGATTCGTATCGAATATTTCCAGACCATTCGAAGCGCCGAGGCCAAACTGGTTTGGGGAGTTCCCGGCCGCGAAGAAGATCTAGCGGAAGCGGCGGCGAAGCGATCCGATCTGGTCGTGATGGTGTTAGGGCTTTCCGCGCGCGTGGAAGGCGAGGAAATGAAAGTGAAGGCCGAGGGATTTTCCGGCGGCGATCGAACCAGCCTCGATTTGCCGAAGCCACAGGAAGAGCTTTTGGAGAGAATCTGCGGCGTGGGAAAGCCGGTCGTCCTTGCGCTCATGAGTGGGAGCGCACTTGCTGTGAACTGGGCCGATGCGCATGTGCCGGCGATTCTCGACGCGTGGTATCCGGGCGAAAGTGGCGGCACCGCCGTGGCCCAAGTGCTCTCGGGAGATGTGAGCCCATCGGGCCGCTTGCCCGTCACATTCTACAAATCGGTCGATCAACTGCCTCCGTTCGAGGACTACTCGATGTCCCGGCGCACCTATCGCTACTTTGATGGCGAGGTGTTGTATCCATTCGGCTACGGGCTTAGCTATTCGACGTTCGAATACAGCAACCCGGAGGTGCGCGAAGATGCTGCCTCTGGCGAACCAGCGCAGACGATTTCCGTCGATGTCGTGAATCGCGGAACCATGGCTGCCGATGAGGTCGTCCAACTCTACCTGACGCATGAAGGCGTCGCGGGAGCGCCGATCCGGGAGTTGAAAGGCTTCCAGCGCCTGCATCTGGCGGGCGGAGAACAGCGGTCCGTAACCTTTACTCTGAACGAACGCGATCTCAGTTCGGTCGATGAAGCCGGCCAACGCCAGGTGATGACCGGCAACGTAACGGTTTGGATCGGTGGTGGGCAGCCGATCGCGAACTCTCGGCTCACAAAGCCAGGGGGAGTGGCCGCGAGTTTCAAGATCACGCGGAATACGATATTGACCGATTGAAAATGCCTGGCATCTGAGAGAATCACTGGATCGCCGGTCATGTCCGGTCATGTCTGGTCATGTCTGGTCATGTCCGGTCATGGCGCCGATCGTGGTGCTGGTCATGGAGAGAGATTGAAAATGAAAATCACGCGTCGGGAATTCAGCCGTTTGGCGGCTCTGGGCGCGGGGGCGCACCTGCTTCCCGCAATCCCTGGGATGGCACAAGACCGGGAAATTGGTTACTGCATTGTGGGCCTGGGCCGCATTTCGATGCAGCATTTCATGCCCGCGGTGAAAATGTCGAAGAAGTCGCGCGTGACCGCATTGGTCAGCGGCCATCGCGAAAAGGCCGAGCACATGGCTGCCGAATATGGCGTGCCCTCGCGCAGCATTTATAGCTACGAAAGTTACGACGACATCGCCAAGAATCCCGACATCGACGCCGTGTACATTGCGTTGCCCAACAGCATGCATGCCGAATACAGCATCCGCGCCGCGAAAGCCGGCAAGCACGTGCTCTGCGAGAAACCCATGGCCACCACGGTCGAAGACGCCCGCGCGATGATTCAGGCTTCGGCCACGGCGAACAGGAAGCTCATGATTGCCTATCGCTGCCAGTATGAACCCACGCATCTGCGCGCCGTGCAGCTCATTCGCGAGGGAAAGCTGGGATCCATCCAATCCATTGAAAGCGCGTTTGGATTCCCCATCTCGCCCAATGAATGGCGTTGCGACAAGAAAATGTCGGGAGGCGGTCCCCTGGTGGACGTGGGAATTTATTGCCTCAATGCCAGCCGTTACCTCACGGCGGAAGAACCCATTGAGGTGAAAGCGCTATCCTCAGTTGCAGACCGGGACGGACGCTTCACGACGGTAGAAGAAACGCTTTCCTGGACCATGAAGTTTCCCAGTGGCGCCTTGGCGAGTTGTGCCACTACGTACGGTAGTGCCATGAGCGGATATTTTCGCGTGCGCGGATCGCGCGGTACAATTCTGATGGACCCTGCCTTCAACTATGACAAATTGCACTTGTCGGCGCAGTTCGAAGGCGGGGAGACGGTCGATTTTGCACCCGACGACCCTGATCCCATGGAATTCCTGCGCCAGGCCGATCACATGGCCGATTGTATTCTGCAGAACAAAGAGCCCAAGACTCCGGGGCAGGAAGGCCTCCGTGATATGGACTTGATCGCGCGGATTTATCGTTCGTGTGAAGGCCGGAACGCCTGACTGTACGAAGGCTTCTGCGGAAGATCTAACGAGGATTTCGGAAACCATTCGTTCTCAGCAATACTCTAAGGGGATTGGAGGAATCTACTTATGGCAAAGAAAGAAACGAGTGTTCGTGGCGGCATCAGCGCTCAACCCCGTTTTCATCAGCGTGCGCGGGAACTGCAGGCTTATGGAACCGTCAACCATGCACTGCCGCTTGAACTCGAAGAGCCGGTGCGCCTGGAAATGACCGAGAAGCTGAATCAACTGCTGGCTGACACGATCACGTTGCGGGATCTGTATAAGAAGAGCCATTGGCAGGTTGCAGGGCCCACGTTTTATCAGCTGCATCTGCTTTTCGATAAGCACTTCGGCGAACAGGTGGAATTGGTCGACTCCATTGCCGAACGGATCCAGCTATTGGGAGGAGTCAGCCTGGCCATGGCAGCGGATGTGGCGGAGACCACCAAGATCGAGCGTCCGCCACGTGGGCGCGAGGAAGTCCCGGTGCAGCTGTCGAGACTGCTGGAAGCCCATCGCATCATCATAGGAGAAACGAGAGAACTGGCCGAGAGATCTTCCAAGCTGGGCGATCAGGGCACAAACGATCTGGCGGTGAGCGAGGTGTTGCGCACCAACGAGCTGGAAGTCTGGTTTTTGAGCGAACACCTGGTCAATGTTCCGCTGGTCGAAGCCCAGGACCCGGGCCCGGCTTCCGGCGCAGCATAGGCAAAGCGTTTGCCTGTTCGCTTCTTGCCTCAGGCCGCGAAAGCCACGAGCTTGATTGGCGCATCCGTGACCCGGCGATCACCAATGCCGGGCCACGGATGCAGTTCCAGGAGCTGCGAAGCTTTCCGCAGAAATCAGGCGAGCTCGAAGCGATCGTGGTTCATCACTTTGGTCCAAGCCGCCACGAAGTCGCGGACGAACTTCCCGCCCGAGTCCGTGCACGCATAGACTTCGGCGAGAGCCCTTAGCTGGGAATTCGAACCGAAGATTAGATCGACCCGCGTTCCGGTCCACTTGACCTGGTTCGTCTTCCTGTCCCGTCCCTCGTACACGCCGCCCGAGCCGTTCCCGGAAGGTTGCCACTCCGTACCCATGTCAAGCAGATTAACGAAGAAATCGTTCGTCAGCTTTTCGGGCTGTTTGGTGAATACGCCGTGTTTTGAGTTTCCGGTGTTTGCGCCCAGGACTCGCAGGCCGCCGACGAGAACCGTCATCTCAGGTGCGGTCAACTTCAGCAGTTGCGCGCGATCGACCAACATCTCTTCCGCCGACAGACGCGGCTTGTGGCCGAGATAGTTGCGGAAACCATCCGCTGCCGGTTCGAGCGGTTCGAAAGATTCGACGTCGGTGTGCTCTTGCGATGCGTCCATCCGGCCCGGCGTGAAAGGAACTTTCACGTCGTGCCCGGCGTCTTTGGCAGCTTTCTCGATGGCCGCAGAGCCGCCAAGAACGATCAGATCCGCGAGCGAAACTTTTTTGCCGCCAGATGCAGATGCGTTGAACTCCTTCTGAATGGCTTCGAGCTTCTGCAGTACTTTTGCCAACTGGGCGGGCTGGTTGACTTCCCAGTCCTTTTGCGGCGCCAGGCGAATGCGCGCGCCGTTGGCTCCGCCGCGCTTATCCGAGCCGCGGAACGTCGAGGCCGAGGCCCAGGCCGTCGAGACCAGTTCGGCAATCGACAGTCCGGACGCGAGAATTTTTGCTTGGAGAGCGGCAACGTCTTGCTCCCCGATCAGCGGATGATTCACCGCGGGAATTGGATCTTGCCAGGGCAGCGTCTCCTTCGGCACGAGCGGGCCGAGATAACGCACGATCGGGCCCATGTCGCGGTGCGTCAGCTTGAACCACGCCCGGGCAAACGCGTCCGCGAACTGCTCGGGATGCTCGTAGAAGCGCCGCGAAATCTTTTCGTATGCCGGGTCCAAGCGCAACGAGAGATCGGTGGTCAGCATGGATGGCGCAAGACGCTTGGAAGAATCGTGCGCGTCCGGCACTGTGCCGTTGCCCGCGCCATTCTTCGGCGTCCACTGATGCGCGCCCGCCGGGCTCTTGGTAAGTTCCCATTCGTAGGTGAACAGGTTCTCGAAGAAGTCGTTGCTCCATTTCGTCGGGGTTGTGGTCCAAATCACTTCCAGGCCGCTTCCAATCGTGTCCCCGCCGCAACCTTTGCCTAGCTTGTTCTTCCAGCCCAGGCCTTGGTTCTCGATCTCGGCGCCCTCCGGTTCCGGCCCCACGTAATCAGCGGGCACGCCCGCACCGTGAGTCTTGCCGAACGAATGCCCGCCGGCAATAAGTGCAACCGTCTCCTCGTCGTCCATGGCCATGCGGCGGAAGGTTTCGCGAATATCCTTGGCCGCGGCAAGGGGATCGGGATTGCCATTCGGTCCTTCGGGATTCACATAGATCAGGCCCATCTGAACTGCGCCGAGCGGATTCTGAAGGTCACGTTCGCCGCTGTAGCGCTCGTCAGCCAGCCACGTGCCTTCCGGGCCCCAATAGATGTCTTGTTCAGGTTCCCAGGTGTCCGCGCGCCCGCCGCCGAAACCGAAAGTCTTGAAGCCCATCGAGTCGAGTGCGACGTTGCCGGCAAGAATCATCAGATCGGCCCAGGAGATCTTGCGGCCGTATTTCTGCTTAATCGGCCAGAGCAATCGGCGTGCCTTGTCAAGATTGACATTGTCGGGCCAGCTGTTGAGCGGTGCGAATCGCTGCTGGCCGGCTCCGGCGCCGCCGCGACCGTCGCCGATACGGTATGTGCCGGCGCTGTGCCACGCCATGCGAATGAACAGCGGACCGTAGTGGCCAAAGTCGGCAGGCCACCACTCCTGGGAGTCGGTCATTACGGCATTGAGATCCTTGATCACTGCATGCAAGTCGAGGCTCTTGAATTCCCTGGCGTAATCAAAACCCTCGTCCATCGGGTTGGACAGTGAAGAGTGTTGGTGCAGGATGCTCACGTCTACCTGGTTCGGCCACCACTCACGATTCGTGTGCCCTGTGGCTGACTGATGGAACGGGCATTTCGATTCCGGCAGCGTGCTTTTGTCTTTGGCTTCGGGGCTAACACTCCCCGAGGAAGTCGCTAGTGTATTGTCCATAATGTTTTCCCTTCAAAATTAGTTTGAAAATGTTATGACTCACGAACCCGTCAGATTGCGGTTCGCATAATTTCCTGCCGCCGCTCTTTCGCGCGCAGACATTTAGCATGTGGAAACAACGCGCCAGCGTTTAACGGGAAACACGCCGGCGAGCACACTTGGTGCACAACCCGCGAAAGATAAGTTCGCACTCGCGAACAATACGCTTCCCAAGAGTACGAGAATCCGGCCTGGGAACGTCGTACCATTCCATGTCTTCCATGGCGCCGCAGCGATCGCAGATGAAGTGATGGTGCGGCATGCCTTCCACATCGAAACGCCCGGCGCGACCCTCGACCGCTACTTCCCGCACCAGGCCCGCTTTCACCAAATCCCGCAGATTGTTATAGGTGGTTGCCCGGGAAGAGAGAGGATCCACGCGATTCACGGCCTCAAAGATTTCCGCGGCCGTGGGATGTCCCTTGTGGTCCATCAGACAGGCCATCACCGCGTAGCGTTGCGCCGTGCAGCGCAAGCCGGCGCGCTCCAAGGACCGTTTGATCGCCTCGGTATTCATGGGAAAGATTAGAATATATCTAATTTAATATGTTGTCTAGATTTGTCCGGGCCGGTGTTTGCCGTGATCTCGCGCAAAGGTGAACAAAGTAAGAATGAATCGACGGGAACCGCCCTTTAGGAATCTGTTTCTTTCAGATTCGTCGCCAACTGCCGCAGAAGCGCGATAAATGCCTTGCCCGCCACGGAAAGAGTGCGGTCGCGGCGATAGGCCAGACCCAACTCGCGGTACAGGACCACATCCTCAAGGTCGATCAGCTTGACGCGTCCCGATTCCACTTCATCCCGCGCGAACGACGCGGTGATCAGCGAGACGCCCAAGTCAGCGGCCACAAAATTCTTGATCATCCCAATGCTCGGCAGTTCCATCCGTATCTGCAAATCCGCGTTGTGCGGACGAAACAGTTTGTCGAGGAGCCGCCGCGTGTGGCCGGTCTTGGGGAACAGCAGCGGATACTTCACCACCTCGCTGACCGGCACCGTCTTCAGTTTCGCCAGCGGGTTTTTCGGGCTGACCATCAGCATGAGCTTGCCGCGGAAGATCGGCTGAATCTTCAGGCTGGGTGAGGTAATCGGCAACGTCAGGATGCCCACTTCAACGGCGCCGATCTCCAGCTTCTCGACGATCTTGTAGGTGAAATTTCGATAGATGCTGATGCGAACGGGCGGATAACGCCGGCAATACTCGGCAAAGACCTCGGGCAAAACATAAAGGCAGGTCGCCTCGTTGGCGCCGACGCGCAGCGTGCCGCGGGGAGTTCCGCTGTGGTCGGCCACCGCCATTAACGATTCGTCGCGCAGGTTCTTCATGCGCTCGGCGTACTCGTAGAACACCTGTCCTGCCGGAGTCAGCCGGACGGTTTTGCCCGAACGGTCGAGCAGCCGGTCGCCATACTCCTGCTCGAGCTGCCGAATCTGCGCGCTGACGGCCGACTGGGAGCGGAATACTTTCTCACCGGCCCGCGAGAAACTCCCCTGGCGTGCCACTTCGAGAAAAGTGATGAGCTGATCGAAATCCATTTTGTTTGAGCGAGATTATAGCGGAACCGCTTGACTTTCCGGTTAGTGAGTAAGAATCCTTCCGCCTTTGCCTATTCTGAAATTTGCATTCCTCGTATCGAAATTCTGCGTTGTACTTGCTTTGCGATTCCCAGCTATTAATGAGAGCACTTCTGTCCTCTGGACGGAAGCGGATTTATGCGCCTCGCGCAACGCCTGAACAGAGTTAACTCGACCCGCGTGCCGCCGAATGAGTTGCCGGCAGGGCGCATACACAGATCGACTAGTCCACGACGACTGGTTCAAGATGAATCAGAAATCGCAAAACCCGACTTCCGGCCTGCCTCCCGCCCAAGGTCTCTACGATCCGGCGCATGAGCACGACGCCTGCGGCATTGGGTTCGTCGCCAGCATCCGCGGTGAGAAAAGTCACGACATCATCAAGAAGGGTATTCAGGTCCTGCTGAACCTGACGCACCGCGGCGCCTGCGGATGCGATCCCGAAACCGGCGATGGGGCCGGCGTCCTCATCCAGATTCCACACAAGTTCTTTGCGCGCGAATGCGAAAAGCTGGGATTCAAACTGCCTGCGCCGGGAACCTATGGCGTGGGCATGACTTTTCTTCCCGTGGAGAAGCACCCGCGCCTGCAATGTGAAGGCATTCTCGAACGCATTCTCCGCGAGGAAGGGTTGGTGCTGCTGGGCTGGCGCGACACGCCGGTTTATGCTTCTGCCATCGGCCGGGTTGCGCGTGCGTCGCAGCCCTACATCCAGCAGATTTTCGTTGGGTGTGGCTCGATCGCCGATGAAGACGCGTTCGAGCGCAAGCTCTACATGGTGCGCAAGCGCGCCGAAAACGAAATTCGCGAGGCCGGCATTGAAGACGCCGGGATGTTTTACATCCCATCGCTGTCGTGCCGCACCATTGTCTACAAAGGGTTGCTGCTTGCACCGCAGATCGCGAATTTCTACCGCGAACTTGCCGATCCTGACGTGGCGAGCGCGCTCTGCCTTGTGCACCAGCGCTTCTCCACCAATACCTTTCCCAGTTGGCAGCGCGCGCATCCCTATCGTTACGTCGCGCACAACGGCGAAATCAATACGCTGCGCGGCAACGTTAACTGGATGCATGCCCGCCAGTCGCTGCTGCAGTCGCCGCTTTTCGGCGATGATCTGAAGAAACTGTTCCCCATCATCGCTCCCGACGGCAGTGATTCGGCCAATTTCGACAACGCGGTGGAACTGCTTCTCCAAGCCGGACGCAGTCTGCCGCACGTCATGGCCATGATGATTCCCGAAGCCTGGGCGGGCAACCCGCACATGAAGGCGGAGAAGCGCGCATTTTACGAGTACCACGCCTGCCTGATGGAACCGTGGGACGGCCCGGCTGCGATCGCATTCACCGACGGCCGCGTCATTGGCGCCACGCTGGATCGCAACGGCCTTCGTCCAGGGCGCTATGTGGTCACGCACGACGGGCTCGTCGTGATGGCGTCGGAAGCCGGCGTGCTTGACATAGCGCCTGAGCAGGTCCAACGCAAAGGCCGGTTACAGCCGGGAAAAATGTTTCTCGTCGACACGGTCGCGGGACGCATCATCTCCGACAGAGAAATCAAAGATCAGTTGGCCACACGCCGGCCGTACGCGCAGTGGGTGAAAGAAAATCAGATCACGATGGATCAATTGCCCGATCCCACGCGCATGCACCATCCCGACTCGGAGACGTTGCTGCGCCGCCAGCGCGCCTTTGGCTATAACGACGAGGACCTGCGCATGATCGTTGGGCCAATGGCGGAGAAGGGCGAAGAGCCGATCGGCTCCATGGGCACCGACACGCCGCTTGCGTGCCTCTCCGACAAGCCGCAGCCGCTGTTCAATTATTTCAAGCAGCTGTTTGCCCAGGTGACGAATCCTCCGATCGATTCCATCCGCGAAGAGATGGTGATGTCGCTCATCAGCTACATCGGCAGTGAGCGCAACATTTTGGAAGAAGCGCCGGAAAATTGTCACATGTTGAAGCTGGCGCATCCGCTGCTGACCAATCGCGACCTGGAAAAATTGCGGCGCGTCTCCAACCGCGACCTGCTCGCAACCACCCTGCCCGCGTTATTTCGTGTGTCCGACGGCGATGCCGGCCTGGCACGCGCTCTCGATGAATTGTGCACGAGCGCCTCGCGCGCCGTGCGCGCCGGGTATTCGCTGCTCATCCTCTCCGACCGCGGCGTGGACAAAGATTACGCGCCTATTCCGTGCCTGCTGGCTCTCGCCGCCGTGCATAACCTGTTGGTGCGCGAAGAGACACGCACGCAGGTCGCGCTGATTACCGAATCCGGCGAACCGCGGGAAGTCATGCATTTCGCGTTGCTCAGCGGATACGGCGCAAGCGCTATCAATCCCTATCTCGCGCTCGAGTCGGTGGAAGATCTTGCCTGGCGCGGCGAGTTGGGCGAGGTTACGCCTGACGCTGCGGTCAAGCATTTCCTGAAGGCCATTAAAAAAGGATTGCTGAAGACTTTCTCGAAGATGGGCATCTCTACGCTGCAAAGCTATCAGGGTGCGCAGGTCTTCGAAGCGATCGGTCTGAACAACGAACTCATCGAGGCATACTTCTCCGGCACCACTTCGCGCCTTGAGGGGATCGGGCTCGAAGTGCTTGCTCGCGAGGCGCAACTGAAGCACGAACATGCTTTCCGTCCGCTGACTGAATCGGAGACTGAACTTTCTATCGGCGGCAACTATCACCAGCGCGTCCACGGCGAGTACCACCTGCTCAATCCGCTCACGATCAGCAAGCTGCAGCAGGCCGTGCGCGAGGGCAACTTCAAGACGTTTCAGGAATACACCGACCTCATCGACCATCAGAATGCCGCTCTGTGCACGCTGCGTGGCCTGATGGCGTTCAAGAAGGCCGACAAGCCGGTGCCGCTCGAAGAGGTCGAGCCCGCCAAGGAAATCGTCAAGCGCTTCACCACCGGCGCCATGTCGTTCGGATCTATTTCCAAAGAGGCGCACGAAACGCTGGCCATCGCGATGAATCGCATTGGCGGCAAATCCAATACCGGTGAAGGCGGAGAAGACGAAGCGCGTTTCATGCCCGACGCGAACGGCGACCTGCGGCGCAGCGCGGTCAAACAAGTTGCTTCGGCGCGTTTCGGCGTCACCGCCAATTATCTGGTCAACGCCGACGAACTGCAGATCAAGATGGCGCAAGGCGCAAAGCCGGGCGAGGGCGGTCAACTTCCCGGACACAAGGTCGACGATGCGATCGCCCGCTTGCGCCACTCGATTGCCGGGGTTGGACTGATTTCGCCGCCGCCGCATCACGATATTTATTCCATCGAAGATCTTGCGCAGCTGATCTACGACCTGAAAAATATCAATCCGCAAGCGCGCATTGCGGTGAAGCTGGTTGCGGAAGTCGGCGTCGGCACAGTCGCCGCCGGGGTCGCGAAGGCTCATGCCGATGTCGTGCTGATCAGCGGCGATAGTGGCGGCACCGGTGCGTCACCCTTGAGTTCGATCAAACACGCCGGCATACCCTGGGAACTCGGGCTGGCTGAGACGCAACAAGTTCTTTTGCTCAACGATCTGCGCAGCCGCATACGCGTGCAGACCGACGGAAAACTGCAGACCGGCCGCGACGTCGCCATCGCCGCCCTGCTCGGCGCCGAAGAGTTCGGATTCGCCACCACGCCGCTCATCGCCATGGGCTGCATCATGATGCGCAAATGCCATCTCAACACCTGCTCGGTGGGCATCGCCACGCAAGACCCTGAACTGCGCAAACAATTTCAGGGGCAGCCCGAGCACGTTATCAATTTCTTTTTCTTTATTGCCGAGCAGGTTCGCCAATATATGGCGGAGCTTGGCTTCCGTACGGTCGATGAAATGGTCGGCCGCGTGGACATGCTCGAAGTGAATGCCGCGACCGCACACTGGAAAGACCACTGGAAGGCGCGCGGTCTTGACTTCTCGGCGATCCTCTACAATCCGCCTTTGCCGTCGCGTGTGGCGCGGCGCTGCATTCACCCCCAGGATCACGGCCTTGAGAAAGCGCTCGATCATCAACTGGTCGAGCACTCGCTGGACGCGCTGCTGAGTTTGAGTTCGGTAGAAATCAATTTGCCCGTGCGCAACATCCATCGCTCCGTGGGAACGATCCTCAGCGGGCAGATCGCGCGCCGTTATGGCTCTGCCGGACTGCCTGACGACACAGTCCGCATTCATCTTTCCGGTTCTGCCGGTCAAAGTCTGGGAGCGTTTCTCGCCAAGGGCGTTACTCTCACGCTTGAGGGAGAAGCCAACGATTACGTGGGCAAAGGACTTTCCGGCGGCCGCATCGTGGTCTATCCGCCCCGCGGATCAACGTTCCTGGCCGAAGAGAACATTCTCATCGGCAACGTCGCACTTTACGGCGCCACGAGCGGCGAAGCGTTCTTTAACGGAGTCGCAGGAGAACGCTTCGCGGTTCGCAATTCCGGTTCGACGGCCGTCGTGGAAGGAGTCGGCGACCACGGCTGCGAGTACATGACGAACGGTTTGGTGGTTGTGCTGGGTGTGTGCGGAAGAAATTTTGCCGCGGGCATGTCCGGCGGCGTCGCTTATGTGTTCGACGAGCGCGGAGATTTCACCGCGGAACGCTGCAATCTCGAAGCCGTCGATCTTGAGCCATTGATCGAGGAGCAGGATTTGAAAGTCGTTCGCGAACTGGTCGCCCGCCACGCAGACCTCACCGGCAGCCGCCGCGCGAAATGGATTCTCGACAACTGGAGCGACGCGGTGCCACGCTTCATCAAAGTCTTCCCGCACGAATACAAGCGCGTGCTGGGAGTGGCTCGCAACAAGGAAGCTTACATGCCGGCCCAGGCTGCGCCCGCATCCGTTGAGTTCTTCGAGCCCGGAGTCGAGGGCAAGCAGGCCATGAACGGGCAGGTGATCTATGGGTAAGATCACCGGCTTCATCGACTATTCGCGCGAGTTGGCGCCGCGCAGGCCCGTGGCCCAACGCGTGAACGATTGGTTTGAGATTTATCAGGATTTCCCTGAAGAGAGCCTGCGCAAACAGGGCGCGCGCTGCATGGATTGCGGCGTCCCATTCTGCCAGACGGGATGCCCGGTCTCCAACCATATTCCTGACTGGAACGACCTGGTCTATCGCGGGCGCTGGAAAGACGCCGTGCGCCAGCTTCACGCCACCAACAACTTTCCCGAATTCACCGGGCGCATCTGCCCCGCGCCTTGCGAGGCTTCGTGCGTGCTCGGCCTAACGGCGCCGCCGGTTGCGATTAAGCAGAACGAAAAAAATATTGTGGAGCGCGCATTTCTCGAAGGCTGGATTCATCCCGAGCCGCCGAAACGTCGCACCGGAAAAACAGTTGCGATCGTGGGCTCGGGGCCGGCAGGCTTGGCGGCTGCGCAACAACTCTGCCGAGCCGGTCATTCTGTCACGGTCTACGAAAAGAATGATCGCATCGGCGGTCTTCTCCGCTACGGCATTCCGGAATTCAAGCTGGAGAAGCACATCATCGACCGCCGTCTCCAGCAGATGTCCGCCGAGGGCGTGAAATTCATCACTAGCGCCGAAGTTGGCAAGAACGTTGCTGCTGAACAGTTGCGCCGCGACAACGACGCCATTGTTCTTGCCGGCGGAGCAGAGCAGCCGCGCAATCTCAGCCTCCCCGGCCGCGAACTCAAAGGCATCTACTACGCCATGGAGTTTCTCCCGCAGCAGAATAAGCGCTGCCTCGGCGACATGATCGATGCATCGATCGAAATTCTTGCGACCGGCAAACGCGTGGTCATTATCGGCGGCGGCGACACGGGCGCGGACTGCCTGGGTACGTGCCATCGTCAGAAGCCGCTGTCCGTGCATCAATTCGAAATCATGCCCAAGCCTCCCGAAGAGCGTTCCCCGCAAACGCCGTGGCCGATGTGGCCAATGCAACTGCGCATTGAAGGGGCGCACGAAGAAGGCGGCATTCGCGACTGGAGCATCGCCACCACGCGCTTCACCGGCGACCAACACGGCAACGTCAAACAACTTTACGCCGTAAGGGTCGGCCCTTCTCCAAAGTTTGACCCGATCCCCGGCACGGAGTTCACCATCGACGCGGATCTCGTTCTGATTGCCATGGGGTTTCTCGGTCCCGTGCGCAACGGGATGATCGAGCAACTCGGCGTGCAACTCGACCATCGTGGCAACGTTGCTACCGACGAAAACTATATGTCGTCAGTCCCGGGCGTCTTCGCGGCCGGCGATATGCGCCGAGGCCAGTCGTTAGTCGTCTGGGCAATTTCCGAAGGCCGCAAAGCTGCCGCCAGCGTCGACGGTTATCTCGCAGCGCAAGCGGCGCAGGCCGTTCCAGCCGCTTCCACTTCTCACCCAATCGCGTTGTGACCGCGTCGCTCTCCCGAATGTGGACTGGCGTTTCATTCCTCCTGTCCCACATTTGAGCGAACCAATTCAAGCGAACTCAAAGCGGCTCACCTCAAGATGTGACTAGACGCTTTGCCCGCGCCGTTCTAAGTTGACTCACGTCGTCATCAACCGTGAGGAGGTCAGGACAATGGCGGACATGCACGAGGGCGAACTGGAATTGGAACTGGAAGACGAGTTCCACGAAGGCGAGGACGAGACAGCTGCGGAAGGCGAGGGCTGGCTGGGCGCCCTCGGGAATATCGCCGGCAGCCTGCTGGGCGAAGGCGAAGACGAACTCGAAGACGAACTCGAGGACGAAGACGAGTTGGAGGATGAGCTCGCGCTGCACGAGGATGAGGACGAACTCGAAGACGAACTCGAGGACGAAGCCGGCGAAGGCGAGGGCTGGCTCGGCGCGATCGGCAACATAGCCGGCAGCCTGCTGGGCGAGGGCGAAGACGAACTTGAGGATGAACTGGAGGACGAGACCGAGAACTTCTCGTTCGGCAATTTTTTCAAGAAGGCGCTTCCCGTCCTGAAGTCCGTGGCGAAAGCTGCCGCTCCCATTGTGGGTACCGCGATTGGCGGTCCGGTCGGCGGCGCATTAGGAAACGCTGCCGCGTCGGCTTTGGGCGAAGATGAGTACGAAGACGAGGCGGAAGACGAACTTGAAGCCGAGGGCGAAGACGAGATGGCTCACGAAATCGCCTCGCACGAGTTGACGCACAACGAAGCGGTCGCGGAAATCATGGCCGAGGCCGCCTCGAATGAAGCCAATGAGGGCGAAGCCGAAGCCATGGCCGGGGCCGCAGCCATCACGGTCCTCAAACCGCGGGATCGCCGGGCCCTGCGCCGCATTCTGCCGCACATGACTCGCGGAGTCGCAATTCTGACCCGCATTCTCCGCCGCCGCCGGCGTACGCGCCATGCGGTTCGAGCCGTGCCCACCATCATGCGCCGCAGCGTCAAATCTTTGAAGAGGCAAGCGGCGAAAGGAATCCCGATCACGCGCCGCCGCGCCGCCAAGGCAGTAGCAAGGCAAGTTCGCCGGGTGCTGGGCAGCTCAAAAGCCGCTTCGACTGCCATGAGGCGCAATTTTAAAGTGAGCCGCATCTCTAAGCGTCGCCCGCGCCGTCTCCGCGCACGCCGGCGCTTCGGCCGCCGCTTTCAAAGACGGCGCAGAGTGATTTAGCGCCCGCAACGGAATTCAACGCTCCCATCACTGTTCGCAGGAGGAATCATCATGGCGTATGAGTTGGAAGACGAACTGGAAGCCCTGCCCGAACTTGAGGACGAACTCGAAGACGAGTTGGAAGACGAGGACGAGCTGGAAAACGAAATGGAAGACGAGGCCGGGCTGGAGGGCGAAGGCTGGCTCGGCGCCATCGGCAATATCGCCAGCAGCCTGCTTGGCGAAGAAGAAGGTGAGGATGAGCTTGAGGGCGAGTATGAGGATGAACTCGAAGATGAGATCAGTCCCGTCCGCAAAATTTATCCCGATGCCATGATGGAGCATTTGGGCGAGCTCGCGGCTGAGTCGGAATCCGAAGATGAGGCGGCGGAACACTTCGCTCCCCTGATCGGAATGGCGGCGAGCAAACTGCTGCCGGTCGTGGCCAGGGCCATCGCTCCCATGGCAAAGAGAGCGCTTCCCAAAATCGCGCGCGCAGTGACCCGGTCCGTTCCTCATCTTACGCGGGGAATTGGCAAGGTGGCTCGCGCTCTTCACCGCAATCCGCGAACGCGGCATTTGCTGAAGGTGGTGCCTTCGATCGCTCGGCGAACGGTGGGTAGCGTGGCGCATCACGCCGCCAGGGGGCGCAGAATGACGCCGCGGCACGCGGTGCGCACGCTGGCCCGTCATGCCCGGCGGGTGCTCGGCAATCCGCGCCATCGTTCCAAGGCGCTACGCCGTCACCATAGCCTGGAGCGAAAATTCCACCGGATGAACGGAGCGCGGGGGCATCATCACCTGCGTTACGGCCGGCGGGGTTTCGGTCCGCGCTATGGCGGGGTTCGCCGCCGCGGTGTGGGTGGATACGGAGCCGGTCGAGTGCTCCGGGGAGGCGTTGGGCGTCCAGGTATGGTTCGCACCGGCGCAGGCGTCGGGCCGACTGCGGCTGGCGGACGAAGAATCCGCCGCGGACGAATGGTCGGCGGGCAATGCGCCTGCGGAGCGTCCGGCGGTGGCGCTCCGTCTTATTGCCGGTGCTGCGGACAACTGTTGCGGTAGAAGCGCGGCAGTAGAAGTGTTGCGGTAAGAGCAGTGGAAGCGCGTATGCGGAGGGTACGGCGATGGCGACGTTGATCGAAACGCTGCCCAAGACAACCCGGAAGGGCCAGCTGCGGAAAAAACGGCCGCAGGCCGGCAGCAGTGAAGTATCTCCGGTGTTGTTTCCTTGGTTGCGCGCGCAGTCGGTCAACGTCACGCGCCACGCCGCTGCCCTGCGGCCTTTCAAGCGGGAAGAGTTCGGCCCAGGTCCTGCGGCGCCCTCCGAATCGCATGTGCAGGCGGCCAACAATCTGATCACCGGTCTGCGGCGCGGCCTGATCAAGATGTCGAAGCGGGTTCACACCTCGATCGCCAAGGCGATGGAGCACCCGAGTTCGCGGCGGCTCCAGCGAGTGGTTCACCGCAAAGACCGCGCCCATCGCTGGGTTCAGGGCGTTGAGAAGATTTGGGATTTTTATTTCGAGCTGTTCGGGCAGCGCCAGGGCAAGTATGGGGAGTGGCTGCTGAGTTGCGACCGCATCGCCATGGATTGTTATCAGGCTGCCTACACCGGGCTGGGAGTGGCGCGTTCGGTTCCGTCGCCGCCTCCATTCTGTTACATGAAGACGGGTTTCGCTCCGTCAACCATACGGCGTGGAATTCCGATCTCAAAGCTGGGAAAGCAGATCAATCCGTTTCCCCTGGTGCAGTTGCCGTATCACCGGCTGGTGAATCCGTGGACGCTGGGCGCGGTCATGCATGAAACCGGCCACAACATGCAAACCGATCTGGGATTGAGCAAAGATGTGCCGCGTCAAGTTGGATTGCGGCTGCTCAAAGCCGGTTTCCCCCGTTCCATCGCCTCGGTGTGGGTTCGGTGGAACCGCGAAATGTTTGCCGACATGATCGCGACGCTGATGGGCGGGCCGGAGATTGTGGGATCGCTGATGGATGTGGTGGGGCGTGCGCCGGCGTCGGTGTTTTACTTTAACGCGCGCGGCGTTCATCCTACACCGTATCTGCGAACGCTGATCAGCTGCGAGCTGTTGCGGCGCATGGGATTCGAAAAAGACGCGCAGGACTATGCGCGGGCCTGGAAACGGATTTATCCCAATCCACGGTCGGGGACGTTTCCGAAAAAAATGCTCGATAGCTTTCCCAAGGCATGTGCTCTTGCAGTGGATGCGATGTGCTACAAGCCGTTTAAGTCGCTGGGCAACAAGGCGCTGGCCGAGGTGGTTCGGTTCGAGAAGAAAGACCAGCAGATGATTGTGGAATCGGCGCGGCGGCTGGCGGCAGGGATAGATCCGGGAATTATTCCCGAGCGATATCTGATCAGCGCCAGCCGCTACGCGCTGACGCATCGCATGGCGCGGCCGGGAGTCATCACCCGGAACTTCTACAAAGAGTTGGTCAGGAGGTAGCGGTGGCCCTGGAGACGGTATTTCGCGAGCTGCAGGTCCGGCTCCAGTTCATGGATGGCACGCTGGCCATGCTGCAGAAGACGCTGGAAGACCGGCCTCCGGACCAGGGCTCGGCTGTGGTGGACGATCTGGAGAACATTGTGCTCGACATGATGGGAACGCTGCACGATATGCGCAAGGCAGGATCGCTGGCGCGGCGAAGGGTGGGACATCCGGTCGATCTTGATGGTGCGCGGCAGGCGCTGACTCGCTGCCAGGGAAGTTTTCACCGGATCGAGAACGAATTTTCCGGCGGCTTGACGGCGTACAACAAGCTAAGAGAGTTATCGCGGCTGGGCGCGCGCGGAGGCGAGTGGCCGTCGTGGGCGGGCCGCACGCGACAGGACATTGAGCAGTGCCAGCAGCCGCTGCAGGAACTGAGCAAGGCGCTGGTGGCCTGTTGGCAGGAGTTGGTGGAGCAGGGCGGAAGAACTTCGATTTCGGTGACCAATACCGGTCAGCGGATTGTGGCTCGTAAGCCGTTGGACGAGGAAAAAATGCGCGCCACGTGAATGGCCGCGGATGTGGGACTTTTGATTGCGAACCAGGAGGCGGATATGGCTGACAATAAAGAAAAAACGGCAAAGGCCAGCAAAGAAACTGCAGATCCCGCGGGCGGCGGTGTCGCGAAGCCCGCTGGTGAGACCGCAGACACCGCAAGCGTCGTTTTCAGCTTCTACGACACAGAGCGCATGACTGCGCTGGTTCCGGATGAGAATCAGACTATTAGCCTCACGACGGAGGACGGCAAGATCCAGGAATTGAGCCTGGAAAAACCATCCAAAAGCGGAGTATTTCGGAATTCCTTCACCATGCCAGTGGCGACGTCGTCGAGTTCGACGGAGCAAGGCGCAACAGGGACGAAGCAATCGCCGCTGGGCACCCTGGAACAACAACTGGAGACTGCGTGTGATGTTCCGAAGATTCCGGTCGCGCCCATCGTCATGTTAAGCAAGGCCTCGCCTCTTATGGCGCAATGCCGGCCCTACTGGGTCACAACGACCGCGACCACTGTGCAGTCTAAAGGACAAGATGCTTTTTACCGAAAAACCGAAACCACGGTCCCGGGCCAGGCCCAGAAATCGCAAACGAATCAGGACAGCGCCGAGGAAATGTGTATAACCCCCGTTGGCTTGACGCCGGGGGCCCAAACGTACACAGCGGAGTTCCATGCCCACGACACATGCTTTGAAGACTTCCTCACCAATGCAAAAGCGTTGACAGACGGCGTTGAAATTCGGGCTACAGCGCTGAGGACGGGCCACACCAAAGGCAGCCAGTTTAAGGCCGGAACATTCGTGGCTCGAACTGTTGATGGTTACGCTGAAATACCGAATCTTGTTCCGGATCAGCTCTATCAGCTCGATTACACGCTTCCTGAGGGATACACGCTTGCCAACAATGCCGGAGTCAATCTCGCCCGCAATCTTTTTAGTCATGGCGATCGAGTGCGGCAAGATCTGCTCCTAAGACCGTGCAGCAAGTTCCCAACTCGCTCCATCATTTTTGTGCAGGAAGGCTGCCCGGGGGAGCGCGTCTGCAATCTGGCGCTGAATATTCCGGGAGTTCCGAACTGTCCGCCCATCTCAAAAGATGGAGTGTTGACTTTGCAGCCGGGAACTGACGGGGTCATCAGGTTTCAAGCCGCCGGCGTGGCATTTGAGCCTGCTTTCATTAACTTGGACGAAAACGACTCGATCTCATTTACGGTCAAAGTCCGGAGCACGCAGACGGGGCAGGCCGGAAAACGGCGTCGCTACCGCTTCGCCGACGAAATGGGCAAGGGGTTTGCTTTCCGCGAGGTGTATCTGCTTTCCCAGGGCGGTGCCGAACAGACTGTGCTGACCGATCTGGAGGGATGTTTTGAGGCCGAGCCCGGCTGGATCGCGCGGGCCAAGGAGAGCGAGCATGGCCTTGCGGTTGAGGCCATGGTATTGACGGAAGAAATGGCGTACGAGTAAGAGATGGCATCGGGAGGAATATATGGCAGGACCAGGATTTAGTGGCATTCGCAAAACGTCGGCGGAAGCAAAGAGTTCCATGGTGGACCTTTCCGCCTATCCCATCCTCACTGAGGAGGTAGGTTATCCACCATCGCCGCTATCGCGGCCGAGCACGGGATCGCAAGGTCCAGGCGGCGGAGGCCAAGGTCTGGGGCAAGTCGCCGCCAGCGCCATCAGCAACGTACTGGGCTGGAAGACGAATCCCACCGATCCCAGGGGTTTTATCGGAGCGCTGACGCAGGCCTTCACCCTCACCGAGGTCGAAGGTCACATTGAGTCCTCGTGGAATCAGCGCACCTACACGGTGCAAACCGATTTGGCCGGCGGAATCACCGGCGCCCAAGCGAGCTTGTACACTCGCGCCAAAGATGCGCAGGATCAGTGCCTGCCGCTTCTGGACGGCCTCTATCCGCTCAACCCAGATGCCGACCCCGAGTATGTGAAAGCTCTGCGCGAAATGGCTAAGAGCCAAATTGTCGAAATCGTGAAGCAGTTTGCGGTGGTGCCTCCATCCATTCTGCGTGTGGATACTTACTTCAACATTTTGTTGGGGGGGAAAAGAGGGCGATTGCTGGAAGAGACCGACTTCGAAGAGGGAAAAGGTCCTGTGTTGTCGCCCATCGAAAAGGCCCGTCTGGCAAAGCAGCAGCTCGACCCCAGCGTGTTATCCGATCCCGACCTGATTGGCGGGACGCTGGGCCATTTGCGCAATGTCTATGGAATTTATTTCCAGACGCCGGATGGAAGAAACAACCCGTTCTCCAACTCGGTGGAAGACGAAACCGACATCACCAATTTCCGAGTGATCTCCGACTATATGACTTCACTGCTGCAAAGCTGGATCGCCAACGCGCGTTACTTCCAGTTGACGCTGGGCTCGGCGCCGGCATTCCTGGGCACGCAACTCATCTTGATGTCGCGGCAGTTTGCCGTGGTCGCCGAGACCGTCAACGAAGTCCGCTTTACGCTCGATTCGGTCTTTATCGGGCCCAACGAACGGCAGCAGTTGCTGCTCGACTTCCGCCGGCTGCCATCGATGTATCTGGAAGATGTCTTGAAGGAGATCGAAGGGGTGGTTAGCGAGGAAGGGCCGCGGCTCATCCGCGACGGCGGAAGAATCGCCATCTCCAACAACCTGATGCCGGTGGTTGGGACGCTGATCGGAATGATCGAAGAAGCGAAGAATCCAAAGAATGTTGGACTGCTTCCGGATGGCTATCGGACGCCACGGGTTCAGAACTCGCTCGACGACCTGCGGGATCAGTTGGTGCAACTGCAAATCCTGTCGAGACAGGTTGGCATGCCAATCCCGCCGGCTGCGATTGTCGGCTGAGCCGCAACGGAACCATGGAGCAAACAGTAGGCGCATAAGGGGCACAGCGGGCAGAAACGCTGCGCGACGAAGAAGGAGGGTCATCAATGGCGAACGCGAGAGATTATCAGGGCTTATTTGACCGAATAGCGGCGCTGCGGGAACAGGTCGCGAGCCGATTGTCGTCGGACTTGATCGCGAATCCGCAACTGGCCGATTCGCTCACCAAGCAGATTGATGACATGCTGGCGTCGGTGGTCAGCGCCGACTCCAAGGCGCCGATGCCGCCTGACAAGGGGCTGGCCGCTCTGGCCGGCTTAGGGCCGGATGCAGCCAGGGAATTCGGATCAACCCGCATTCCGCCAGGCGTTGAGCCTTACGACGAGACCATCACCTCGGAACGAATCGTGGCGGTTGGGGATATGTACTACCTCTTCCAACATGAAAAAATCGGGGTGTTCCGCGCCGTAAAGAAATTGCAGCAATTGTTCAAAGCCGGGACGGTGCGTCTGTCGGGTGGGCCTGGTGCGTTCGCTTTGTACCAATTTGACCGCCGCGATGTGCTGCGCTACACCAAGGCCGACCGGCTCTCGGCTTACAAGAGAATTTTCGGCTATGGTGCCGCGCCGGCTCCTTCCGGTGCGCGCACCAATACCGATTTCCACAAATTGTTCACGCACTTCGTGCATCAGGTTACGTTGTTCTGGCGTGACAAGCGGATTTCCGAGGTGATCCGGGAACGGGCTAACGATCCCAGCTTCGGGTCCATGGCGGTGGTGCGGCGCGCCGGGCTCGACCTGCGCAACAATTTGAAGTGGCTCTCCTTTGGCCATCTCAACGTGCTGCGCGTCGAAGTGATGCAACTGCTCGAAGAAGCGTTCAAGATTCTCGACTCCGAAGATATCAAACGCCTGTTCGGCGCCGACAATGCGTGGGATGTGGTGGAAGAAGTGCTCATCCGTTATTTCAACGAGCGTCTGGTTACTTCGCCGCGGCAGCGCATGGGCGTTACTGGCCGCGAAGTACTGCGCTGGCTGGCACAGCCGCACATTTTGCAGACCACGCGGTCACAGTTTGAAACCCTGCTGCTGGAGATCGCCGAGCAATCGGAAGAGTGGATCACCAGCGCTCAGGCCATGGGACTGGCAAAGCGTACCGGGAAAACGCGCGTGTTGCCCTGGGATCAGACGCAACCCACGCCCATGAAATCGAGCCGCCCCCGGTCGGGGATTTCCAAGGACCGTTCGCAGTCGCGGGAACTGGAGTTCGAATACTAGAGCAACCCTTGGCCAAGTAGCTGCGAAGTTTGAGAAGTGAAGTTTCGAAAACGAGAGGATCAAGCGTGCCCACGAACCTGCGTCCGCAAATAGGCTTGCGACCGAGTTTCTCCCCGGTCTCACCAGGCCGTTCGAACCAATATCGCGGCGTACTTGCGAATCGGCAAACCCGCTTCGATGCGCGGTCGGACCGGCGCTATGGAGACTGGTCGTTCCTGGAGCTTCCCACTGCCATGTTGTGGCTGGACAGCGAACTGCTTGCGACGGAGGCGGCGGACGACCAGCCCCCGCAAGTGTGGGACAACCTCTGGCCGTAAGCGGGTTGACCGCCGAGTGGCGTGTCTGATCCGTTTGCGCCCCCATGGAATTAAGAAGTATCCGGAACCTTTATGCGGAGCGCCGACCTCGAACTGGAATCCGAGCTTGAACGGTTGATGGGCGTTCTCGCGGAAAGCGAGCTTGAATCTGAGGCCGGATGGGAGGCTCAAGACGCCCCGGCTGCAGCGGCCAAACGCTGCACACCGGTCGGGACGCAGGTCAGCACGAGTAACTTCCATTGCGACCCGGCATCACAAATTATCCTACGTGTTTTCTTCGGAAAAACCTTTCCCGCGGCCGCTTTGCGAGAGGCGGTAAACTCCGCTGCAGCACGTGGCGTCTTGCTGGCTCGCAGCGCGGCGGACGCTCTCGACAAGACGAAGAGGACTGCCGCAACGCGAATTGCCTTCTGCTCGGCATTCGGAGTACCCCCCGAATTCGTGCCTGCATGGCGAGCTGCGTTGCACGGCGTCAAGTGGACCGACCTCGGCGAGCTTGTCGCAATCCGACTTCGCCAAGCCGCCTCGATCCTCGATGGCGGCTGCATTCGATACTATTGCTGGGGCGGCGCCCAATGCCCCGCCTGCAAGGTCCTGTCACCGTTAACGGACTACACGGCTTGTAGCCAAGGCACATACGATGTTTGCCTCGGCTATTGGTTCTGGAATGATTGGAAGAACCTGAACCTGGCCAGTAATGACCTGACGGTTCTTCATGAGTGCTTGCACATCTACTTCAAGGACATCAGAGACGACTTCAAGGACATTATCACCAAAGCCTCTCCCACCCGTCCCCTCGGCAATGCGCATTGTTACATCAGGTTTGTAGCTTGCATCAATCGGTTGCCCGCTTCACTGGCGCCTTCGTCGCGATGTTCCGCCGGGGCATGTGAGCCAACGGTTCTCGACAGCTTTCGCTTTGACGGCGCCGAGTTGCGTCCCCACCATGCACCGCTGATCGATCAAATTGCTTACCTGGTCGTCGCCAGTTGGGATACCTCCTGTCCGGTTAAGAATGTTGTATTAACGGGCTTTACAGATTCGGTCGAGCATACCGCTGGCTACAACGTGAAGTTGGGAATGAATCGTGCCCTCTCAGCCAGGGATGGTATAGCGACCAGGATTCGGGCTCTGGATCCAACCATTGCCGCCAACGTGAAGTTCGGGACTTTCAGCCTCGCGTCCGCGCTCCCGGTGGGCAATAACGCTACCGATGCCGGGCGCGCGCAGAATCGCCGTGTGCAGGTCATTCTGCAGCCGAGTTGATGGATTAGCCGCTCGGCTGCGAGCTAACTTTGCGAGATGAACTGTGGGTCTAAAGCGCGCTCTCGGATACGCACGTTGTCACCGCCGGAGGTTCGTCTCCGAACTGAAGGAATTCGTTCGCTTTCCGACCGTCAGCAGCCAGCCCAAACTCGCCCGCGATATCCGCCGCTGTGCGTCATGGCTGGCAAGGCATCTCCAGAGCATCGGGCTTGAGCACGTTCAAATCATCCCCACCAATGTTCATCCCATCGTCTACGCGACCTGGCAGCATGCGCGCGGCAGGCCAACCATATTGTTGTATGGCCATTATGATGTGCAGCCACCGGAGCCTCTTGAGGCGTGGTACACCCCGCCGTTCGCGCCTGCGCTTCGCAACAACAATCTCTACGGCAGAGGCGCGTCAGACGACAAGGGCCAGCTTCTCGCCCACGTCAAAGCGATGGAGTCGTACCTGCGTACGGCACGCGCATTACCGGTCAACGTCAAATGCGTTTTCGAAGGCGCGGAAGAACTCGGTGACAGCGCTTCTTTGCAGGCATTCGTCCGCCGCAACAAATCCGCATTGCAGGCCGATGCTGCCGTCATCTCTGACACTCGCATGCTGGGTCCCGGACGTCCCGCATTAGGTTACTCCCAGCGCGGCAATATCAGGTTCGAGATCGAAGTCAAAGGCGCACCACACGAGCTGCACTCCGGCAACTTCGGCGGAGCCGTGGCGAATCCCTTGCAAGCATTGTGTGAGATTGTCGCGAGCCTGCACGACGCCAACGGCCGAGTCGCGATTCCAGGCTTTTATGACGACGTACGCGAGTGGAGCGAAAAAGAGCGGGAATACATGGCCGAGACAGGGCCTAAGGATCGTCAGATTCTGCACGATGCCCACGTTTCCACCGACTGGGGAGAACCCGGCTATTCGCTCTATGAACGCGTCACCATCCGCCCGTCGCTATCGGTAAACGGCATCACCGGCGGATATCAGGGCCCCGGAGTCAAAACCGTCATTCCGTCGCAGGCTTTGGCAAAGATCAGCATCCGTCTGGTTCCCGATCAGGACCCGAAGAAAGTCGAGCGGCAAATGGAGCAGCACCTTGCGTCAGTGGTTCCTCCTGGTATGAAGGTCAACATGAAGACGCTCGGGTTCGCCGCACCGGTCGTGGTCAACCGCAAGCATCCGGCGCTGCAGGCGGCAGCGATTGCATTTCAAAAGGGCTTCGGGGAGCGTCCAGTGTTCCTGCGGTCGGGCGGATCCGTACTGGCAGCCAGCCTGTTCCAAACCGAACTGCGAATCCCCGCGGTTTTGATGGGATTCGCGCTCCCCGATGATCGTGCGCACGCACCCAACGAGAAATTCCACCTGCCGAATTTTTACCGCGGAATCGAAACCTCGATCTGGTTCATGTCGGTCGCGTCGAAACTGCTGCACTCACGAACGCGAATTTCCCCGGAACGGAGCCGCCAGCCATGATCCCATCTGGCATGATCATCGATTGCCATTGCCATGCGGGTAAAGGGGATCGCATGACCGCTCCCTGGACCACCGATGCGCCGATCGAGCCCTACTTGCGCCGCGCCCGCCGCGCCGGAATCGAAAAAACGGTCGTGTTCGCTCCCTTTCACAGCAACTATGACGAGGCCAACCGCCAGGTTGCCCGCATCATTGCGCGTTTTCCTGGGCGGCTGATCGGTTTTGCATTCGTGCATGCCCGCCGGGATGCCGGCCGCATCCTTTGTATGGTGCAGCGCGCGCGCAAGTGGGGCTTTCGAGGAATCAAGTTGCACGGCTTTGAAGCTCTGCCAACCCGCGAAGTGTGCGAAGTGGCGCGCGCCTTCCGCATGCCTCTGCTGGCCGACGTCGTTGGCCGCGCCGAGGTCGTCGATATGCTCGCGCCGCAATTCCCGGACGTGAACTTCATCATTCCTCACCTGGGCAGTTTTGCCGACGACTGGAGAGCGCATCAGTTGCTGATCGACCAGCTTGTCCGTTACCCCAACGTCTACACCGATACTTCGGCAGTGCGCCGCTTCGACTACATTGTGGAGGCGATTCGGCGCGCGGGCGCAAAAAAGGTGCTGTTTGGCTCCGATGGCCCCTGGCTCCATCCCGGCCTTGAACTGCACAAAATTCGCCTTCTTGGTTTGCCTCCGCAGCAGGAAGCGCTCATTCTGGGAGGCAACATCGCGAGGCTGCTACGCGGAGTCAGGAGCGTGCCTGAGGTTTCTGCGAACTTACGTTCAGCGGCGTTTGCAAAGTGTGGCAGACGGAGCCAGCCGGATCAACCTGCCTTCGAGGAAGGCAACTCGCTGCCTCCGGGCACGCAAGTCGAACACGAATTGTGAGCGCTGCAGGTTCTAGCAGGCTGCTGAAAAAGGCTATTCCGCTCGCGCAAGACGACCACGGGGGCTAAAGCCCGGATTGATTTCGAAGGGCTTACGCGGCCCTAAAGGGCCGCTCTTCCAGGGTCGCCCGCACGTTTTGGAGTTTTTCAGCAGCCTGCTAGCGAGAAACAGCGGTTGGCCGGTGATCGTTCGACACGACCCCTAACTCGAGCAACTGCGCCACCATTGCAGCTCGAGACCCCACTCCAAGCTTGGCGAAGATTCGCCGCAAGTGCGTGCAAACCGTCCAGGAGCTGATATTGAGCACATCGGCGATCACCTTGTTGGGATGCCCCTTGGCCACCATGCGCACGATTTCCTGCTCGCGCGGGCTCAGCTGAATCCGATTGCGGTTGACCTTTGGCATTCTCACCAGGAGGTAGCGCATGCCATCGACTTCCGCGTCGATCAGGATCTGCTCGGTGGAATCTTCGCGACAACCTATAGCTGTCGGGCCGGCGGAGTCATCGGTCAAATCAACCAGGATACGCATGGCTTCATCTAAGGAAGGTCGACCGGGTGTGGCCGGGGCGGCAAAAGCGACTAATGCTGGATTGCTGCGCATAGCTCTTTCTCACTTACCGCGCAGAATTGTCACCTACCCACGCTGCTGCAAGGTCCTTGCTACGGGACCCTAAGGAAGATGGGCTGACTGGCGTTCTTGCTATATCGTGTAATTGGAGCTCGATTCGTTACAAAATAAGTTCCGAAATGGGAAGATATGTCGATTTACCCAGCCGCCGCCAGTCGCTCTTTCAGGTGACGCGCAAATTGGCTAGCGTGAATGCCCGAAGTGTAATCCCGCCGCCAAACCCTCGCTCAATATTTTTGCCATTCCATGAAACGATTCGATGGGGACCTGCACTATCTCCATGAGTGGCGAACATTCGCTCCGCGCGGAGAGCCACTGAGGAACCCGTTCTGGGCAATCCATGCCAGGGTTCTTGAATGCGCCGCGGCCGTTGGGGGAAGCGGCTGCGGCGCTCTTTGAATGTGAACTTCCTCCGAAAAAACACGGTTCCGGGAGTGTGCAAGTGGCAGCACAGCCAATTCGACCCTTTACGCCGGGCGCTTGCCGCCGTAGCAAGCGCTATGTGCGTCCAGCAGTTTCTTCAGCCCCAGAAAACGTTCATAGCGGGCCGCCGCCGGTGCTACACTTCTTGCCACCGCACAACTCCCGGGGCTCCCGCTTGGTCTTCCATTCTTTCGACGCGTCCTATCTCGCTCAGCTTCGCTCTGGCGACTTCCGCACGGAAGAGCACTTCGTGGCCTATTTCGGAGCGCTGATCAAGATCAAGCTGAATGCCCGATTACGGTCGATGGAAGCGGTCGAGGATGTGCGACAAGAGACTTTTTCCCGTTTTTTCCTGGCCTTGCGCGAAGGGAAGATTCAACAGCCGGAGCGCCTGGGATCGTACGTGAACTCGATTTGCAATAACGTCTTGCTCGAACATTACCGATCGGCGGGGCGCAGTGTTTCCGTCGACTTCGAGGACGAATGCAATGCCCCGGTCTCGAACGTTGACCTGGTCGGTGCGCTGCTGGCAAAGGAAAGCAAAAAGAAGGTCCGGGAGATTCTGGAAAAACTTCCGGAGCGGGACCGGCGTCTATTGCGGCAAGTGTTTCTCGAAGAGCGCGACAAAAACGAGGTATGCCGCGAGTTGGGCGTGGATCGCGAGTATTTGCGTGTGCTGTTACACCGGGCCAAGCAGGCTTTCAAAGCGATGTACCTGAAGAACGCAGGAGAGAATCCCCCAGATTGTGCTCCCATTTAGGCCATCGTTTGAGTTGCAAGGCGCATACTACGAAGGAGGGGGAGTAAAAACTATGGACCACAAAACAGTGGTTCGAGACAATATCTCAGAAAGATATTTGCTTGCCGAACTCGACGCGCAATTGCGAGATGAGTTCGAAGAGCATTTTTTCGATTGCCCAGAATGTGCCCGGGATATCTGCGCCGGGTCGGAATTTGTGGCTCACAGCAAAGAGATTTTGGCTGAGAGCGCCGAATCCGTACCTTCGCGGGTGAGGCCACGGCAGAACGACTGGTCTGCATGGCTGGCTAGCTGGTTTCGCCCGGCGTTCGCCGTGCCGGTGATGGCCGTGTTGCTGCTAGTCATCGCTTATCAGAACTTTGTGACTCTGCCGCGTGTTACCAGCGCACAGAAGCAGCTCCAACTATTGCCGGCCGCAACGGTTAATCTGTTAACCTATGGCGGCAACGCCGCCCCCCTAGCCGTTAGCCCAGGGCAGAGTTTCTTGCTGAATGTGATTGTGCCGCCGGGTAAAAAGTACGAGAATTACAGGGCCGACTTATACGATCCGGCGGGCAGGTTGCAAGCTTCCATGCCGATTGTGGGTTCTGCGAAGGATGTCTGGTGCATTCGTGTTCCCGCCGCCAGCCAGAGCGGCGCGTATAAGCTGAACGTTGTGGCCGTGACTGGCGATGGAGGCGATGTGCAGGTGGGAAGCGGTTCATTCGAGTTGCAGATCCAGAAGTAAATCTCAGACAGGAAGGAGATTCACACGATGGCAACACTGGCGAAAGCACCCTATCCGGGCAAACGAATCCACGAGTACCATGCCGAGGCCTATGTTTTGAGTGCGGACCTGGAGGAGCCCTTGCACGAAAAAGTGAGGCCCCAGGCGAAGGTGAAGCTCGCCGATGGCGTGCATTATGAGTACCGGCAAGCCGAACCGTTTCGCGTGGAGGGAATTCTTTCCTATCGCTCCGGCTACACGCAGGTCGCCGGACATCGAAGTTCGAAGCCCGGCCACGGCTATGCCACGCTTTCCGCGTCGGTCCTGGAAGGCTTCAACGTTCTCGACATCGTCACCGCTGACCGCGTGGTGGCACAGATCGCCACCGAACACCCAGCGGACGGAGCCGTCCCGGAGGTTTCCTTTCTCGGCACGCGGTTCGACAATT